>VTLG01014039.1_pt1 | contig 29595 bp, 22 predicted proteins | sample 4694571 | NCBI WGS metagenome assembly VTLG01 (sample SAMN12604809, study PRJNA352737) | marine metagenome | biome: ENVO:00000447; feature: ENVO:00000209|ENVO:00000569|ENVO:01000036; material: ENVO:00002151; isolation source: viral sequences binned using virsorter ...
CCAATAGCAGTGGGACCCAAACCCCAACTTAATGAAAGAAAGGCCAAAACATAATATGGCCAGTCATATGTCAGACGCTCTAAGATATGGACTTTACACTTTTGAGACATCAGCGAGCACTTTTTAGTGGAGACCAACGAAAAAATAATTGTTGACAAAAAGGTGAAATTTTGGTATAATTTTAATAAATAGAGATTTTATGGATTTAAAAAGAGATTTGGTCAAGTACGTTAGAGATAAAGCGAAATCTAAGTATAAGAAAGACACCCAGTGCTATATTTGCGGGGAAACAGAAAACTTAGACTTTCACCATTTCTACGGAATGACTGAGTTACTTGAAACTTGGTTAAAACGTAATAAAATTACGATAACCTCGGCAGATGAAATAATGAATCTTCGAGAACTTTTCATTGAAGAGTATACGAATGAAATTTATCAAGAAGCTGCTACACTATGCAGAGCCCACCATCAAAGGCTTCACAGTATTTATGGTAAAAGACCTAAATTAGTGACAGCACTTAAGCAAAAGAGATGGGCTAATATACAGAGAGAAAAACATGGCATGGTATGACAGAATTTTAGGTAGACAAGTTATAGAGGAGGAAAAGATAAATCCTGCTCAATCTCTTATCGGCTTAGAAGAAGGGTTAACTATAAACACCCGAGAAAAGAAAGATAATTATAGATCAGCTTATGAAGAACTAGAAGTAGTTCATAGAGCTGTAAACATGATAGTAGACGATAGTTCAGATATTCCTTATGATATAGGATTGAAGATTAACGGAATCGCACCAGTAGTAGAAAATGTTCGAAAAACTCGTGTAGATTTATTACTTAATAAAGAACCGAACCCGTTTCAGGACATCAATACTTTTAAGAGAAATCTTATAATTGATTTACTGATTGACGGGAATATTTTCGTTTATTTTGATGGGAGACATTTATATCATCTCCCAGCACAGAATGTAACAATCCATTCAGATACTAGTACTTACGTAAATAAGTATGAGTATGACGGTCAAATCGATTATACTCCTAAAGAAATTATACATATTAAAGAAAACTCATTTAAATCAATTTATAGAGGAGTACCACGGTTAAAACCAGCTTATCGAACTATGTATTTACTAGATAACATGAGGAAGTTTCAAGACAACTTCTTTAAGAATGGAGCGGTACCAGGATTAGTACTTAAGAGCCCGAATACACTTTCTGAGAGAATCAAAGAAAGAATGCTGCAAGCATGGCAAACTAGGTACAATCCTAAAAATGGCGGTAGAAGGCCACTTATTTTAGATGGTGGAATTGAAGTTGATGATCTAACAAAAATTAATTTTAAAGAATTAGACTTTCAAGCTTCCATTGACGCGAATGAGAAAATTATTTTAGAAGCAATAGGTGTACCACCTATTCTTTTAGACGGAGGCAATAATGCTAACATAAGGCCTAACCACAGACTATACTATCTGGAAACAATACTTCCAATAGTGAGAAAGATTGGTTATGCTTTTGAAAGATACTTTGGTTTTAAAGTGAATGAGAATGTAACAGAAATTCCAGCACTACAACCAGAGTTAAGAGATCAAGCATCTTATTATGCTACTCTCGTAAACACAGGTATTATGGCACCAAACGAGGCTAGGGTAGCTCTAGGTCAAGAGCCTTTAGAAGGGCACGACGATTTAAGAGTCCCAGCAAATATAGCGGGTAGCGCAGCAAACCCCGAAGACGGTGGGAGACCACCACAAGAAGAGGAACAGGATAATGGCGAACAAGAGAGCAATTCTTAAAACAATGGCAGATTATTTTGCTGAAAAAGGCTCAATGTTAACTCCTACAGAGTATAAAGAAGCCGATGATGCTCCCGTAAGATATATGGTAGCAAAAAGACCCTTTGGGTCATGGGCTCGTATGCAAAGTATGGTAAGGAGTAATTTTCCAGACCAATGGGCCAAAGCAAACCCTGAAGAAGCCCCAGCGCCTGCCCCAAAGGCAGAGCCAAAAAAGGCAGCTTCAAAGAAAGCAACGGCAGCTCCCAAAAAAGCTGAGAAAAAGTGAGGTAAATAATGGAGAAAATTTTTCATTGGACTAACACTTTTAAAACTCTAGGCGAAGATGATGACGGTAGCATAAAAATCTCAGGATTAGCGTCTACCAATGCATTAGATAGAACTGGAGATGTTATTAACCATGATGCATGGACAAAAACAAATGGATTAGAAAATTTTAAACAAAATCCAATAATTTTGTTCAATCATGATTATAATAAGCCAATTGGTCGCGCTACTTCTATGGAAGTTAGCGATAAAGGTTTAGAGGTGGGAGCAAAAATCTCTAAATCTGCAGGCGAAATAAAAGATTTAATAAAAGACGGCGTACTTGGAGCCTTTTCCGTTGGTTTCAGAGTCAAGGACGCAGATTATAATGATGAAACTGACGGATATAAGATAAAAGACGCCGAACTTTTTGAGGTATCAGTCGTTAGCGTTCCAGCTAACCAGACTGCTATGTTTTCTATTGCGAAATCTTTCGATTCTCAAGAGGAATACGAGGAGTTTAAGAAAACTTTTATATCTAATAACCCGGCTAACTCAACAAACACAGTTAATATTGGTGAAGTTGATACGCCACAAGCCACGGATAAAACCGTTTCACAGGAGAAACCTATGTCTAAGGACACACAAACTCCCGAAGCTGATACAGTAGACTTGAAAGCCTATGCAGAAGAAATTGCGAAAGCAACTGCTGCAAAGATTGCTATGCAACAAGCTGAAACAAAAGCTAAGGAACAATCTGAAGCAGAAGAAGCTGCTGAGCTAGAAGCTCATGAAAAAGCCGCTAAAGAAGCTGAAGAAGAAAAAGTTAAGACAATAGTAGAAGTTGGCATGTCTGGAGCTGAAAGGCTAATGAAAGACGTTGAAGAACGTGTTTCTGAAAAACATGAAAACCTTGAAAAAGTTGTAAACGAACTTAGAACTGAACTCACTGAAAAGAAAGATGAAATCGAAGCAATTCGCGAATCTAAAAGAATTTTTGGTGACAGAAAGAACTCTGACTGGAAGAAAGCCTTTGAGACCGATGTTAATGATGCATGGACTCTAGGACTAGCTACAGGAAGAGGTTGGGATACTGATTATGCGAAAGATGTAATGACTAAAGTGAACGAACACTCAGGTGTTCAAGTATCTTCAGCTGATTTCGAGCAGACTGTATCTACAAACGTGGAAAGAGATATCCAGTTGCAGTTAGTACTTGCACCTCTATTTAGAGAAATTGCAATGTCTTCTGCTACTCAAATCGTACCTATCTTACCAGATGCTGGTTACGCTGAATTTGCTTCAGCTCAAACAGCAGCAGGCTCAAGCCCGCATGGTAACTTAGAAGAAAGGGGAGACACTTATGGTGCACCTTTCGGCGGTGTTGATTTGACTGAAAGAACTCTTTCAACTAAAAAACTTATTTCACAATCTTACTTAGGTAACGAGACTGAAGAAGATGCGATTCTACCAATCCTTCCTTTAATTAGGGAGTCGGTTGTTAGATCACACGCAAGAGCCGTAGAAAATGCGTTACTATTAGGTAACAATGCTGATGGTGCCTTTGGTACTTCAGGAGCATCTTTCGATGGTGTTTGGCACTTAGCTGAAGCTGATAGTGATTTAACTCAATCAGCTACTGCATTTGCATCTGACTCAATGACAGCGCTTAAACTATTAGCACTCAGAAAAAATATGGGTAAATATGGAATTAACCCATCTGATGTAGTCTATATAGTTTCTTCTACAAGTTATTATCAACTATTAGAAGATGCTGAGTTCCAAGATGTGAACTTAGTAGGCGATGTAGCAACAAAGCTAAGAGGAGAAATCGGAAGCGTATTTGGATCTAAAGTCCTAGTATGTGACGAATTCCCAGCTGCAGCAGTAAATATGCCAGCAGCTATAGCAGTATATCCTCAGAACTATGTTGTACCTAGATTAAGAGGTATGACTATAGAGTCTGACTATGAAGTTGCTAACCAAAGAAGAGTTTTGGTTGCTTCACAAAGAATTGGATTCACCGACATGATCGATGGAGCTACTTCTAAGTGGGCATATCAATATAAAGGCTCTTAATAGCTAAATGATTTTTTGTGGGGGGATTTTTATCTCCCCACTAAAATTAAGAGGAGAAATATGGCAGATTTAATAACATTACAACAGTACAAGGATTTCGCAGGGTTGACGGGAGTAACTATGGACGCCCGTATAAATGTTATTATCGATTCTGTTAGCGAACTAGTTAAAAACTATTGTGGTACTAGTTTCGTAGATGATTATAGTTCGAATAAAACTGAATATTTTGATATTCATGATAGCGAAACGACTAGAGTCATGTTAGATGAAGGACCAATTAATACGGTAAGTTCCGTATCAGAAAGAGAATCACAAGCAGATGCATATGTTACACTAATCACAGAAAATTCTGACAGTAGTGGTAAATATGAATATATTGTTGATACTATGACTGATAGTATAATTCGTACTAATGAAAATATTGACAAAGCATTTCCAAAAGGGAGAAGATCTGTAAAAGTAGTTTATACTGCTGGATACAGCGCTTGCCCAGAAGATTTAAAATTAGCACTTTTTGACTTAGTTAAGTACTATTTAAAAGACGAAAGAAAAGAGAGAATGCAAATTGCAGGAGCAATGATTGAAAACCCAACATCTACTAGCATTAGAAATAATGCAGGATTTCCAGACCATATCAAAAGAGTACTAGATATGTATAAGGTATATAAATAATGGCTATTAAACTAGACAGTAGAATTATAGGTCAGGATATGGGCCCAAAATGGAAAGCGTTAGTAGAGAAGTATGTAAATAACATGCAGCGCGCTGGAGCGGCTACAAATGCGTTAAGAAAGGATATTGAAACGTCTCAACTAGGATTAGTTCATGCTGACAAGTTCTTAGAAGAACTTGAAAACTTTGCAACATCGCCAGACGGTATAGAACGAGGCGGATTAAACCCCACCGAAGAAAAAAGACGAGGTATGCTAACTGAAGTTGCGGAGGGTCGAGCTGTAATAGATCAAGTAAATAAAGAGGTCAAATTTTTAGCACATAGTATGGGGCAAGATTGGGTAGTAGATCATCAGTCAATTTCACCTATAAATACAAGAGTTACAGCGTTAATTGCGGCACTTCAAGAATTAAAAAACCAGTATGAAGCTAGAAAATTTGGCGGTCGTAAGAATCCAACAAAAAAGCTAGCTAGATTAGGTATAGATAAGAATGTAGAAATACAAATAGATAATAAAATAAAACAGCTACAAACCTGTAGAGCTTATTTAAAAGAATTAGACAAAGTTCTATTAGATGGAAGTGCTATAGATGAAAAGTCCTTAAAGACAGCAATAGAGGTTAGTAAGGGTCAAAGTTATAATATTCAAACAGATAAAATAAATGATGCAAGTGTTTTAGAGGGAGACAAAAAGTTAGGAGAATTTGTTGTGCTGACAGATGAACAGCACGATCCTAAAAGCAAGGTTCAATACCACTTAGGTGCAGTTATTAGTAAAATTGTAGACGGCAACTGGCAACCTAAGCCAGGTACTTCACAAGACGAGGTAGATGCCATTAACGAGCTCTATACCCAGGTAATAAATGATCCAACAGCAATAGTAGGCTCAGAAGGAATAGAAAATTCGATAGAAAGACAAATGCATGAAGTCTTTTCGGGTAAGAAGCCGAAAGCTCGTAAATCAAAAACTCGGAAAAAAGTAAAAGTTAAAACAAAAGTAGATTTAAGAAAAAGTAAAGCTCAACTAGCAAAATTAAACGCGAAGAAAAGAAGAACTAAAAAAGCCTTGATAGATAATGCTGCAAGAAGAGCAAGAGAGACAGGAACACAAGGCGGCACTGATGCAGAGGAAGCTAAAGCTGCTATGCGTTTAAAAAGATTAATAAATCAAAAACTTCCCGCAGAAGTTAGAAGAAATATGGGAAGACCAGCACTAATAAATAGAACGGGCAGATTCTCAAACTCAGTAATACTAGAGAGTTTAACCCCTTCACCGGCTGGAATGGTGGGAGAATATTCATATCAGTACAGACCATATGAAACTTTTGAAAATACAGGTAGATATACATGGCCTGCAGGTTATAATCCTAAACCTCTTATTACTAAGAGTATAAGAAACTTAGCGATTCAACATATGGAGACAAAATTAACTCTTAGGAGAACATAATGGCATCAACTTACAGAACAGCTAGAAAAAAGATAGTAGATGCACTAGTAAAAGAATTAAATTTGAGAATAAATGGAGTATCTCCATACAACTCAAATATATTTAATGGAGCAGAAGGACGATTAAAGTTTTTAGACCAGATTCAAGAGTATCCACATATTTGTGTGGTTGCTGGAGATGAGACTAGACAGTATCAACCTGACGGCTTTAAATGGAGATTTCTTCAAATTGATATAAGATGTTATATTAATGATGAATCAGATCCCCAAGAGACGTTGGCTCTTTTAATGGAAGATATTGAAAGAGTTATCGATATTAATGATATTTTGACTTATGATGATACCGTAAGTCCAAATTTAAAAACAACTTCCCTAACGATAATATCATTATCCACTGACGAAGGGGCATTAACGCCCTTAGGAATTGGTGAAATGTTAGTAGAAGTTAGGTATTAAAAAATCGAAATTACAAAGCAGATAAAAATCTCGCTAAGTACTTTCAAAGACTAAAAAAGATAGGAGAAAAGCAATGGCTTTAAATCTTTCAAGAAATACGAAAGTATTTGTAAGTAGCGCAAACGGAGTTCCCACCGCAGGTGGAGGAATTCTAACAGCTTATGTCAGTACCAAAGGTAGTGGATATGCTGTAGGAGATATTGTTACTTTAGGTACAACTTCAGGTTCTGGAGCAAATGCAAAATGTATTGTACTCTCTGTCTCAGGTTCTGGAGCAGTAGAAACTGTAGCTATCCCTAATAACTTTAGGGGTAATGGTTTTGTAGCTGATGAAACAGCAACAGAATCAGCTGTAGAAAACTTTGCTGGAACTAATAATGGTTCCGCTGCTGGCTTGATTGTTACGGTTAAAACTGTAACAGGTACAACTACAGCAGAAGGAGCAAGAACTGGAACAGGGCGTTTCAGAGGTAATTCAACTGCAGCCAACACTTTTAGGGTTGGTGTATTAGATGGATACAGTTTCTCACAAGGATCTGAATCAACTGATGTAACAATTAATGAAGCTGGTTCTGCACCAAATCGTGGATCAAAAAGATTCAACGATGCATTACCTCCTGCAGAATGGTCATTTGGAACTTATGTTCGACCATTTAAGCATGGAGCGGCAAGCTTTAGAGCAGATGGAACTTACGACATGGTAGAAAATATACTATGGTCAGCACTAGCTGGTACAGGATTATCAGATGCTTCAGGTTCTGCTGTAGCAACAAGTACAGGAACAGCCAATGGAGCACTAGTAGACTTTGTAGAATCAGACGTTCACGAACTTATGAAACTAAATATCTTCTTTGCTTTAGAAAATACAACTTACAGACTAAATGACGCTCAAGTCAATCAGGCTGAAATAGACTTTTCTATTGATGGAATTGCACAAATCACATGGAGTGGTAATGCAACTACTATTGACCAGGTAACTACTGCGTATGAAGACCCTTCTAAGTATCAAATCGAAGCATATGATGCTGATGGAGCGAGTTTAACACACTCTAGTGGAACTACAGATACTTACACAGAAAATTACAACTTTGCAGATACTGTTGGACCAAGCGATGCTGATTACTTAAGAAATAAATTATCGTCTCTATACTTAGATGCTGATGCCCAAGGTGGTGGAGCGTCTTCTGGAGGCTTAGATGATAGAACTTATGACATCAACATTACAGGTGGTTCAATATCAATAGCAAACAACGTTACTTATGTAACACCCGAAACAATTGGTATTGTTGATAAACCAATTGGATCATTTACAGGAGCAAGAACTATTACGGGTTCTTTAACCATGTACTTAGATACTAAGTCAAATGGTTCTAACCAATTATTAACCGACTTAGCAGGAGCGACAGACCTTGTTACAAACGTATTTGATATGCGTTTATACATGGGAGTAGCTGGTGCAGTTGGTTCTGATGGGGATGCTATGGGATCTGACGATTTCACAGCTCCTGGCGTTGAATTCAACATGCCTAGATGTCACTTACAAGTACCGACAATTGAAACAGGCGATTTAATCTCTACAACAGTAGAATTTGCTGCTCATGGTAGCGATCTACTAACTGGAGATGAGATGAAAGTTAAATACTTAGGCTCTACTTCTCACACTCAAACTGGATATGCAGCGAGTGGATCAGGAGACAGATCAGTAGCGGCTTAAATAATGTCTTATAGTTTTCTTCGTGAGAGTAAACTATATATAGTGTACGGCGGGACACGGTATAGAATCTATACTAGTTCCGCTGTATCCTTTAACCAAACATTTGCGGAAGATTCGTACTCAGTAAAGACTCTGCACGATCAATCAAAAATGTTTGAAGGTTCAACAATAAATAAAGCAAATCCTGCTTCGTTTAGTTTTGAAGTACCTTTAACAATAGAAAAAGATGAGTCTATTATCATAGATTTATTAGGCGATTTAACTGATGGTCAGTTAAAGAAATTTGATATTTATATGGTAACAACAAATAGCACTTTTAAACTGGAAAATGCTATAATTAGTAATGCAGAAATGGATTTTCTACCAGAAAACCCATTTATAGTTAGAGTTGACGGTGAAGGAACTAAATTATCAAGGGCAGGAGATGAAAACTTCTCACTTCCCGGAAGTGCTCAATCTGAGTCTTCCACAAGAACCCCTCTACAAGTGTACCCTGTTATTTCAGCAGATAGCTTAGATATGAATAATATCATAAGTATAAATCTTAGGATTTCTAATGAAATAAGTTGGACAAATTACACAACTCTTCAAAATAGTTTAGCAGTAACTAATTCAAGCAATGCAATGTTTCCAAGTGCTTATACGGTAGAAAAACGTACGGCTTCGGGAGAAATACGTCAATACCAAACTGATAATAATATAACACAATTTGATGATTTTAGTACTAATACTGATTTAACTATAAAAGCTGTAAAGTTAGGGAATGCAAGTAATGCAACTCCTTTCTTTCAGATACAGTTAAATCCTATATCTTACACAGCAAGATTAGGTCTAGGCGAAGTGTTTACACAAAGCTATGACTTTACTTCTATGGATAATACAGCTTTAGGAACCAGAATCACACAATATTCGTAGGAGAATAAACATGGATTTAAAAAACCTGTTGGTCGACAGTAAGACCACATGGGTTGAGTTTCCTGGCCTCGATGGATTTGAAGTTGAACTAGCGAATCTCTCCCGAAAAGAACTTGTGGCACTAAGAAAAAGATGTACACAAAATAAATTTAATAGAAAAACTAGACAATTCGAAGAAAGCCTAGATGATAATAAATTTATAAAAGAATTTACCCAAGCAACTGTAAAAGGCTGGAAAGGACTTAAATTAAAGTATTTAGAAGATTTAGTACTTGTTGATTTAAAAGGAAATGACCCTGAGGGAGAACTACCTTTTGATATGACTAATGCAACAGAACTAGTAGAAAATTCTAGTGAATTTGATAATTGGCTCAATGAGGTAGTCTTTGACCTTGAAAACTTTCGTAGCAAAGCACAGGAAACAGTTGTTCAAAAAACTAAAACTGTACCTGGATCATGATGAAATAGGTATGACTAAAGACCAGTATCTGCGAATGGTAGAGCAGACTGGCGAAGAAATAGATTGGGATAGAATACCTCCAGATGCGGAGGATTTCCCCGATTTTGTAATTACAGCTCTAAATATATACCACTCTTTAGGGCAGAGAATGTACCCAGATATTGGGTTTGTGGGAAAAGATTTTACAAACTTAGAGCTTCTATATAAGTTATACCATATAGAAGAATTAGATAAAGAATTTACATTCGAGATTTTACTATATCTTGAAAGCGTAGATATAGAAAAATCACAGCGTCGCTTAAAAGCGGAATACGATAAGATAAAAAGAAGGTAATGGCAAAAAAGAAAACGACTATGGAAGTCAACGTCAAAGGAACGGGCATAAAAAGCACGGCCAAAGACGTCAAAAGAACCAGAAAAGAAACCGAGAAACTCGATAAGTCGCAAGAGAACCTTAGCGGCAGTACGAATCGGTATCATAAGCTACAAAAAGGAGTAGCGCAAGCTGGAGCCAACTCAACTAAAAACTTCTCAAAAATGAATCAAACTTTAGGAGGGTCGGGAGGCTCTTCTGGACTAGTAGCCGCTTATGCAACGTTAGCGGCTAACGTATTTGCCGCGACTGCAGCTTTTAATGCTCTCCAACGAGCTGCAGAATTTCAACAACTTGAAAAAGGTCTACATGAATTAGGTCATCAATCTGGCCGAACCTTATCTATATTAGCAGACGGTCTCCGTGATGTTACAGGAGGAGCGTTGTCTGCGGAAGAGGCAATGAGAGGGGCGGCCTTAGGTATCTCAGGTGGATTCGGTGGAGCAGAACTAGAAGGCTTAGCAAAAATAGCTAAAGGAGCCGCTATAACATTAGGAAGAAACTTACCAGATGCTTTTGACAGATTAACAAGAGGTGCGATAAAACTAGAGCCCGAAATTTTAGATGAATTAGGTATTATGGTTCGTGTTGACGATGCAGCAGAGAACTATGCTGCAACAATAGGTAAAACAGCTAGTTCTTTAACCCAAATGGAAAAAAGACAAGCATTTATGAACGAAATCTTAGAACAAGGTAAATCTAAATTTGGAGAAATAGCTGAAGCAGTAGATCCCGATCCTTATACAAAATTAGGAGCTACCTTTGCTGACTTAACTAAAGATATATTTACATTTATTAATGAGACTTTAATGCTAGGAGATATAGTATCATTTTTAGCTGAAAATGTTACAGTATTAGCAGGAGTTATGCTACTCTTTGGTAGTACTATTGCATCAAAAATGTTACCCTTCCTAGCAGATGGAGCGGCAGCAGCACACGCCCAAGCACAAAAGATGGCAGCATTAGCAGAAGCTACTTTAAACGCTGGAAAAGCTCAACAAGCTCTTGCTGTAGGTCAATTAGGAACTGCAGGTGGGGAGGGACTATCAAAAGCGTATATAGAAGGCGCCGCAGCAGCCAAAGAACATGGTGCAGATATAAAGGATTTACAAAAATTACAAAAGTCTTTGAATGGTTCACTTGGTCATTATAGTTCAAAAATTAAAATGGGTAAAGACCTTAATAGCACAGCAAATAAACAACGATTAGTTGGATTAGAGTTAGAAAAACAAAAACTGGCTCAAATAATAGCAATGGAACAAGGACGAAGTGTTGACATGTTAAAATTTAATAAATTGCAAGCATCAAGTCTTTTTGCAGATGACGCTGCAATTGCAATTAATAATTATACTTCTGGGGTACAAGGCTTAGGGGATTCTTTTGGAGATATAAATAAAGGATTCGGAACTTATGTTAAAAATGTTGATGCTGCAAAAGAAGCCTTACTTGAGAATGGGGCAACATTAACCTTGAGCCAAAAATTAATGACTAGACTTGGAGGAGTAACTCAATGGTTAGGAAAACAGTTTAGATTATTGGGAGCGGCTGTACTGAAAGCTATAGTACCTATAGCTTTAATAATTATAACTATAGGGGTAGCAATAGCTCTTTGGAATAAATTTTATAATACTAAAGAACAGCAAGCGTATAAAAAGGGTATGGATGAATTGCAACAGCTTATAGGTGAAATAGAAGAAAAAGTTGGAAAGATGAATGCGGCTATGAATAATACTAAAGATCTAGCAGATGGTCAAGTTAGGGCTTTTGAGATACAAAGTGGCTTAATAAGTGAACTAATAAGTAAACAACGCCAGTTGATTAAATTAAGAGAATTAGCAGATAAGTCAAGGCCCGGAGGTAAAGGAACAGATATAGGTCTTTCAGAGGGAGATGCCAAGCATTTTGATATATGGGGGGGTACCGGCCCTGGTAGTGCTAATGCAGCATTTCTTGGAACAAACCAAGCCATACCTAATATAAAAGACGCCCTACAGATTAAAGATAGTGCAGAGTGGCAAACCACAGTAGCCCTTCTAGAAAGCGAGTTACCTGGAGTTGCTCAAGCAATGACTAGGAAAATGAACAAGATTCTGAACGAAGGTATGGGGGAGCAAACTCCTAGAGAATTTGCTGCAAACTTTGGTAAAGCTAATAGAGAAATTGAAGCTATGTTTGGTAACTTAGGCCCTGCTGCTACAGGCCTGAGACAGTCTTTAAAAGAACTAGAAAAGGAATCTTCTAAGTTTCTTACTACATTCGGCCAGAAAACTTCAGTCGATGCATTTGTAAAATCTTTTGAATCAGTAGATAAAGCTTTAGCAGAATTTAAAGAAACTGTAAAATCGGATGCAGAGTTCAAGCATTGGGCAGAATCAATAGGAAAAACTTTACTAGATGTGGGTGGAAAAACAGCTATGTTAATGGGCCCAGAGTTTATGAAACAGCAAGATTATGTTAGGGACCTGACAAAACAGCTTGATCAATATACTATAAAAACAGGAAAAAGCTTAGAAGAGTTACGAGAAGAGGGAGGCCATGGAATAGTAGAACTACTCGATGAACAGTTAGTGTTATTAGGGGAGCATAGCGAGAGGTATAGCGAGCTCAGTTCAGACGTAAAAGAAATACAACAACTAGAAAGAATGAGAAAAACTACTAATGCAGCATTAACTAAAATGCAAAAAACAGTAAATAAACTTGCTAAGGCAGGATTAGATATAGGCAAAAAACAATTCCAAATTGAGGCAAGAAGATTAAAAAATGAACAAATACTAAGAAAACTTAAATTTGCGTTAATATCTAAAGAATTTCAACATATTAAAGTAATGCAAGAAAAAACTATCTCGGCTAACAACTCAGTTTTTGCAGGTTTAAAGTATAAAGAAGAAGTCCAAATACCCTTAGAAGAGTTTATGACAAAGAGTTGGGCAGAACAAAATGCTCTTGCGGACGCTAATAATATAAAAACCGATGCTCTTACTAATCTAAGAGCCGCTGCTTATGATATAGCAGTTAGAGATTTAGAAATACAAAAAGCATCAAAAGGTGCCATCGAAGAAGCAAGTAAGGCAAAAGCTGAGGCACAGAAGAAGGAACTTGAAGCGGCGAAAAAGTTACTAGACATACGCAAAGAAATAACAGAAATAGAATTAAGATTGCAGAATTATATGACAAGGGGTAATACAGACCTTGATGCAGGACAAGAAGCTAAATTAAAAGTAGATGCTGCAATTGCAGACTTTGAGTTCGCAAAAGATAAAATGGAGGCTGAAAAAGCCATAATAAAAGCTAAGGGAGCTCTGCAAAAACTAGACTTAGAAATTATTAATAAGCAAATAGACTTAACAAATAAGCAGACAAGAAATTTAATATCAGCACAAACTGGATTGAGTGGCGATGCTTTAACCGAGAAGATAACAACTGACCCTAAATATAAAGATTCTATGATTGATAAAATTGGTCCTGAAAGAGTGAAAGCAATTGAAGGTGCGATAGATAAAATGACGCAGGCACAAGAAGATGCAATAGAAGCAGATGCAAAACTTTTAGGCTTAAAAGTAGAACTAGCCATCTCTGAAGGACTTATAAATATTAAAAATGCAATAGAAAGTGGAGATCTTGATATAGGTGAGGCAATCGTGAATCAAATGTATATTGCTGCAAAAAGAGGTACAGGAATAACAGCACCTGAAATACCGACAGAGGAAAGCGAAGAAGAGAAGATAGCGCGTGAAGAAAAAGCAAAAAAAGATAAAAGAAACATGCAAAGAGCAGATAGAATGCAAATCGCATCAGGCTTTATGGCTCAATTTAAACATGATTTAGCAGAAATTAGTGAAGAAGGTGCCGGAATGTCTCAATTTATAGGTGGAATGGATATGATGGCTCAAAGTGTTGTAAACTTTGCAAATGGGGCAAATAAAATACAAGCCGTACAAGGAATACTTTCAGGAATAGGACAAGCGATTGCAGGAGCATCTAAAGCTCAGGCAGCAGAAGTTCAACAACAAATAGACTTGGAAGAGAAAAGAGATGGAAAATCAAAAGAGTCTCTTGCAAAAATCCAAGCATTAAAAATGAAAAAGTATCAAATTGAGAAAAAGGCTTTTGAACAAAATAAGAAAATCCAATTAGCAAATGCAGTTATAACTGGACTATCAGCTATAAATAGTGGTTTTGCTACTCAACCCTTCTTTCCTATGGGCTTAGCAATGGGAGCAATGGCAACTGCTATGACTATGATGCAAATAAAAGCAATTAGAAATACTCAGTTTGGTGGAACTCCTCCTAACCCTGGAGATGCTTCAGCAGCAAAGAACTCTTTAACTATAGGGAAACAAGGCTCAAGCGTAGACGTTTCTAGAGGAGCTTCTAGTGGAGAACTAGGATATTTAAGAGGGCAGAGAGGTTATGGTAGCTCAGGAGCAATGGATTATACTACAACAGGTGGAGCAGCAGGAATGAGAAGAGTGGGTTATTCAACAGGCAGTACGGCTCCTGTATTAGTAGGAGAACAAGGCCCAGAAGTATTACAACCTAGAGGAAGCTATGACATAATTCCAAATGATGCACTTGGTGGAGCAACAAATGTTAACTTTACAATTAATGCTGTAGATGCTGCAGGTGTAGAAGATGTAATTACAAGACAACAAGGACATATAATAAATCTTCTAAGATCAGCCGCAAACGACAATGGCGAAGAATTTTTAGAGCAAGTAGATACTCAGGTATTAAGGTAGGAGAATAATGGCAAATTTTAGCGCTTTTTCAAATAGATTACCAGATCCAAATTATTCTATAGAAGAAACTGGAAAGGGAGGCTCAGGTACAGCAGGGCCGGGATTTGCTTCAGTTAAATTAGTGGCTACACAACCGACCGCTGTAAGTGTAACTAATAGTGGGCGAGTTTCATCAAGAGCTATCTCTGCGCATAGGTGGAAAATTTCTATAACATATAATCCCCTAACTCGAGATGCTTTTGAACCAATTTATAATTTTCTTCTTGAAAGAAGAGGTATGTTAAAGCCATTTGAAGTAGTACTTCCACAATATAATAGTCCTAGATCTACTACTAGTGGAACTATAAGTGTTGATGGAGATATTACAGCAGGAGCAACGAATTTTAAAGTAGACGGCTTCGGAAGCGTTAGTGGAGGACTAAGACCAGGTGATATATTTAATTTTACGGACAGTAATAACTCAAACCATAAAAAAGCATATAGAATCGTAAGAGTTTTAGACAATTCAAATTACCTAACAGGTGGAACACAACCTGCATCAGATGAACGAATTTATTATACAATTCCTTCTGTAGAAAAGGCTGTAGGTAATGATTCGACATTAACTTATACCAACCCCACTTTTAGGGTTATGCAAGAAGGCGACGTGAGAGAGTACTCTTTAGGAACAAATAATCTATATTCATTTTCATTAAATTTAATAGAGGCTCAACCATAAAATGTCGACAGAAAGAGATATAAATGCGAATATTAAAACTCATCTACTTTCGAATGAGCCGCTACAGTATGCTCATCTTATAAAATTCGAACGTCCGTTCGATCCAGACCCGCTTACAGGAAAATTCCGAACAAATAAAGAACGATATGCGTACTTTACAGATGCTGCGCATGATATTTCATACAATGATGGAAGCACAGACCAGGACGGAAACGCTAATGGAGCAATGACTTATAGAGCAAATAGAATTCTTTCTGTAGGTAATTACTCTGAAACAACTATAGCTAGAGCAACTAGTATGAAATTAACTTTGGCTGGCGAGGACTTAGGAGCTACAGCAACTTTAAATGGAGCCTTATCATATAGTGGTAGTGTAGGAACATTTACCCCAACTTCTACAGTTTACGAAGGAGAAGTACTAGATTTTACGGAAAAAGGATTTAAAGAAGGAGACTTAATAAAGTTTACTAATACTACAACTAGTACTGTTGATAGTAGTACATATACTAATAAACGTACTATAACTCTTTCTTCAGCCAATTCTCAAATTAAAAAAGGAGCGATTGTTTCTGGTACAGGGGTTGGTACAAATACAACAGTACTAAATGTTAATAGCGCAACTCTAACTTTAGATCAGTCAGTATCAGTTAGTGCTGGAGCAACTCTAACTTTTCAAAATTCAAATACTTATTTTCTTACAGGCTTTGCTACTAATAATACTGTTCTTAACTTTTCACGAACAGGAGATGATAGTGATGATAGCGCTCTTTTAAGCCTTACTGATGATTTTACTATTTCTTTAAAATCTCAAGAAATAGTCTCTATTTTAGAAGATAGGGAAGTTAAAGCAGGAGCTATTACAAGAGATACCAGTTTAGCTAATCCCAGTTTTTTAAATAGACAAGTTTTTGTTTACAAAGTATTTATTGACCCCGATGATGGAACTATAATAGGTAGTGCTGCAATTTTGGTTTTTAAAGGAATTATTGCAGCATCAGACTTAACTGAAGACAGTAAAAGTACAGTAGTTAATTGGGATGTAACTAGCCATTGGGGAGACTTTGAAGCAGTACAAGGAAGATTAACAACAGATGAAACTCATCGATCTTTAGACGCAAGGGCTAGACCAAATATAGAACAAGGAACTAGACCAGAATACGCAGGAGATCTTGGCTTTTTACATGCTGAAACTTCTTTAAATGCCATAGCTCAGTATAATACTAAAGGCCAAGGCACCAGACAACAAGCTAAAAAGAGAGGGGGTGTTGCTGGGTGGACTGGAGGTAAGTATTATGTAACTGTAAACTGGGAATACGATATTCAAAATGAAGTAGACTTAAATATCCATTTACAAGGAAAACGTCTGCCTGTGGTTTATGGAGTTCAAAGAATAAATTCTATTCCAGTTTTTGCAGATACTTTAAATAGTAATTCAAAATCTATTTATACTGCTGATGCTCTTTGTGAGGGAGAAATTCATGGCATATATAATATATATGTAGATGATGTTCCTTTAATTTGTACTGATCATAATGATTCCACGGTAAGAGATAGTATTAGTGGTACCGATACAGATAATAGCCAATTAGAATGTTATGGCAGAATGGATAGAGGAGATACTTTAGGTGGTCACCTAATGAGAACCAGGGATTTTACACAGGAAACTCAGATGACAGGTGGATATAGTAATTACGGAGAAGAAGAGGAATGGGAACAAGATGCTTCGGGTACTAACTACTATTCGCCAAGAGACCAATATAATCAATCAGGGGGTCAAGGTGATTTTGATTCATTATATAGAAGAACTGATACAGCAAATATTCAAAACATGACTGCAGCTTCAGAAGGATTAAACCATGATGAGTACTATAAAGTCAATCTTGGAGATGGAGGTAAATTAGCTAGTACTATTTTTACAGGTCAGGCAAATCAAAAAGCTTGTGACTTACTAATAACTCCTGCAGAAAATATTGATAAAGTTATGTCTGTAACAGTAACAAATCCTGGAAATGGCTATGATAGCGCTCCTTCAGGTACAATAGCTGCACCTGTAGGTGGAGGAACTCAAGCTACTATAGGAACTATAACTTTAGGAGTTCCAGAAGATTCTGAAACTCCAGATATACTAGGAAATATATCAGTAAATAATAATGGATCAGGTTATACTAATGCAGATGTCCCAGTAGGAGTTACTTTAACGGGTGGAAGCCCAGACGTTGCTGGAAGAGCAGTTGCAAACTTAGGTGGCTATAAACGACAAAATGATTATTATGACGGAAATCTGCCATATTGGAGTTCTGCCCATAGATTACTAGATACTGCTTATGTGGCTAGTCAATTTGAGATTAATGCAGATCAAACTTCATTACCTGAGATAGAATATGTTATAAAGGGGAAAGTTTTAGAATGTTATAATTATGACAATACTTATGTACCCGACCCTTCAAAAACAAGTTCTGCACATGGACATTGGGTAGAAGGTTCAACTTATACAGTTGAATTTAGTACTGATGGCTCAAGTTGGACAACAGACACCTCAGGAACTCATGCAAATAATAAATTTAAAATTGTAGATAAATATCAGTTTGCAAATCATAGAGGGGGCAATACTTATCGTTTTAGATTAGATACTACCCCTGCATTAGGTGGAGCAACTCCAAGTAAAACTAGATTAAGATTAAAAGATGGAAATGAGTATTGGTACATGATTACTTGGAATCATGCAGCAGTATCGACTGAAACAGCCTTTCCAGATGAATGGACGTCAGCAACTTTAAGTAAAAATGGTAGTAATGAGCTAACCGCAACGGTATCAGATGCAACAGCTGGAACCCCTGCTTTAAATACTTATACTACATTTCAATTTTACAATGAAGATTGGTACGATAATTTTAGTCATACATATGACCATACAAAAGGGTTAAAACATGGGGTCTTAAAAGGTACGTGGAGTGGAAACACAATAACTTTTGCAGGAACAGACTATTCAGGAATTACTGCTTTTGGAACTAATAAAATTAGACCCGCAGATGCGTTTGATTTAAGTAGTGTAAGTGCAATAGCTAATTTAACAAGTTCAGGTGAATTATGTAATACTCGCAGTACAACTCAATACGATGATGTAACTTTTAATGCAACTACTGTAAATGAGCATGAAATAGGAGCTAAATTAATAAATGAAACAACAGGAGAAAGCAGAGAGATTATTGGATTTAATACTAGTACTGATGTAATAACTATAGAAACTCCTTTCTTTAACCCACCATTAACTACTCATAAATTTACAATATCAGGAAGGGGAAATGATTTAAGAGCTTCCTCTAATCCAGCTATACAAACTCTAGATTATTTAGCAAGTAAACGTTATGGAAAAGGAGCTGATGTAGCTGAAGATATAGATTTGAGTAGTTTTATATCTGCAGCAAAATTATGCGATTCTAGATCAGATATAGAAGTAAAAGTAGAAAGTGTTGCAGGGGTTGCAGAAGGTGATATATTTACTTTAACACAGAATGGTCAAAGTGGCACAGCACATGTCGCATCAGGAACAGTAGCTAGTGGAGGTATTAATGCAAGTGGTAATACTATTACTCTTACTGATGTTATAAATAAATTCGCAAAACAATATAATAGTTATACTACATTTAAGCAAGGAGATATAATCTATACGAGTGCAGGAGCTTACTATAGAGCTACTGCGGATATAGCAACACCCCCTACGACAGCACCAACACACGGAAGCCAATCTACAGTCGCTAATTTAGCACATATAGGAAACTATAATGATAGCGCAGGTGCTAATCCTATTAAAATTTATAAAACAGCAGGAAATGGAACAGCTGCTTCTTTAAATATACAGAAAAGAAGAGGTGCACCGATAAGCTACTCTTTGTATGATTCAGATTGGGTAAAATATTGGAAATACTATGGGTGGAATGATCACCATCAAAGAAATGTAACTAGACACCAAACTAATTTCATACTAGATACGGGTAAATCGACGTTTGCAAATATGAATGCTTTACTTTCACACTTTAATGGTATTCTTTCTTATGAGAATGGAAAATACACATTAGATGTTGAAACTCAAGCAGATGCTCCAACTATAAGTTTAAATGCTAATCAAGAGAATATTAATCCGTATTATATAGAAAATTCAGATATAATAGGTAGAATAAATTTAAAAGATAATTCTAGCAAGAGAGCAAAAAATACAATTAAAGCTAGTATAGCAGATCCGCAACTTAATTTTGGTTCTAGAAGTATTACTTTCTTTAATTCTGACTTTTTAAAGGCAGATAGAAATGTAGTTAAAAACGGACAGTTTCCTTATACAGGAATAACAAATTATTATAATGGTAGAATTGGAGCCGAAAAAGAATTATATCAAAGCAGGTTCTCAAAAGAAATAAGTTTCACTATAGGCCCAAGAGGTTTATTATTAAAAGCTGGACAAGTTATTGCTTTAACGTACGATCCATTTGGGTGGAGTTCTAAACTGTTTAGAGTTGAAAACCTTTCATTTCAAGCAAATTGTAACGTTTCGGTAAAAGCTACGGAGTATGATGATAGCATTTATAAAATCACTAAACAACAATTTAATAATGTTGCAAGTCAAATTTCTGGTGCTTATACCTTGCCCGTTCCACCAGCTCCTACTAGTTTAACTGCTACAACAGATAAAAATGGATCTATAATTTTAAGCTGGAATAATGGGGCAGGAAATATAAATGCTTTTGATGAAAGAACAGACTCTACAGAAATCTGGTATAATTCTTCAGATTCACGAGAGACATCAACTTTATTAGCAACTATAGATAATGCTACTACATATACATTTACTTCGACTGTTGCAGAGAATAAATATTTTTGGATTAGACACAAAAGATTATCTACTATGGCTAAAAGTAGTAGAACAGGTTTTATACATTCTGCTTGGAACGCTTCAAGCGGAGTACTAGGAACTTCTTTATCTATAAGTGCTGGAGCAACAAGTGTTAAATTACTACCAAGTAGTCATGTAATTGATTGGGATAAACCTGGTACAACAGAAACTTCCGTTATTAGTTTTACTACTGATATACAAGGTATGGAAGGGACTCTTTACTATGACTTCTTAGTCGGAACAAATTCTAGACAAAACTCAACAACAAGTACCTGGACTATAGGCGATTACGATGATTCTACCTGCGATATAACTAATACTAGTACTAATGTTACTGTAGATAGTACAACTAATTATAAAGTAGGAATGAAAGTTACAGGAACAGGTATACCTACAGGAACAACTATAGCAGCAGTACCAAGTAGTACAAGTTTGACACTTAGTGCCGCAGCAACAGCAACCGCTACAAACACAACATTAAACTTTACAGATGAACCAGGACCAACAGATGCTCCAATAAAAGTTACAGTTAAAGTTAGACAAGGTTCAACAACTGGAACTCTTTTAGCACAAGATGTAGTTTCAATTTACGCAATACAAAACGGACAGGCTACTGTTACTGGATTGTTAACAAATGAAGCACATACAGTAACTGCAGATAATGATGGGACAGTTAGTAGTTTTTCTGGAGCTGGTGGAACATATACAGTATACTATGGTAATACAGATATAACTTCTAATGCAAAAGTAACTTTTACAGTAGAGAATGAAACAGGAGTCGATGTTAGTATAGACTCTGCTACTGGTGTGTATACTGTAAATAGTATGTCTGCAGATACAGGAACAGCAACATTTAGAACTTTAGTAAAAGGAAGTGTAATCGGTGGAGTTGATACTACAAATGATATAACAAGAGATAAAGTTTATACAATATCAAAATCAAAAACAGGGGCAGGAACAACAGGAACTTCTAATGCATTAGTATATGCGTATCAAAGATCTTCTAGTGCTCTTACTTCAGATCCTGGGGCAGTAACAGTTGCTTTATCAGGAACTGGAGCAGGTACTATAACAACAGGAAGTTTAGCTAATGGTTGGTTAAAAGAAATACCAAGTGGATCAGATGATTTATATGTAGTAGCTGCAACGGCAAGTGGAACAGGTTCATCAGATACTATAGCAGCTACAGAATGGACAGACCCAGTATTATTAACACAAACAGGAACAGATGGACTTAATTCTGCTACTGTTCAATTATATCAATTAACTTCTACAAGTTCAGCTCCCTCGGCAGGAAGTAATAGCGGAAAGCCTGAAGGAAATGCAACTTATACATTCGCTTCTGCATCATTAGGATCATTTGCTACAAATGCTCGTGGGTGGTCAACAACTCAGCCTTCGGTAACTACTTCTAATCCATATCTGTGGACAATTACAGCTACTGCAGCTAGTACCGCAACTACTGATGTTATAGCAGATAGTGAGTGGAGTAGCGCAGCGATGTTAATTCAGCCTGGAACAGCTTCAGTAAGTAATATAGTTACTGCAGATAATCCTTGGGTTGAACTAATTATAGACTATGAACCCGGAAGTGGAATAAGTACTACATATAATCCTACTACTGTTACAATTACTGCAAATACACAAAATACCACTAATGCTACAGGCTCATGGACTGCTTCAGATAGTGTTTCATTTGCAAGTACCGATAATACTATTGATGCTAATGGAATTGCAACTGCTACAATAGCTGCTGCCAATGTTGTTGATGGTATGACAGTTAAATTTACTTTACACTCAGACGATGGCAGTATAGAAGATTATGTAACTCTTCGACTTCTTACTTCTTGGTCCTCAGCTACAACTAGTATTGTAGAAAATGAATTTCATTTACTACAAGCTAATGCTGATGGTACTATAAAAAGTGGTGGATATTCTGGAAGTGCTACTGAATTAAGAGTTTTTCAAGGTTCAGCAGAGTTAGACTATCTACACACTGCTTCAAGTAATGGAGACTTAGGAAATGGACAGTGGTATATAACAGGTATTACAACTTCAGGAATTACAGCAGGAGCTAAAAGTTCAGAAAATTATTCAGGTGGAACAATACCTAGACACGCACAAATAGCGGATCATAGCAGTGCCGCAACAAATACAGATGTTTTTACAATAACCTATGCGATCACAGCAAAAGCTTTACGAGGTACAGGCTTAACAAATCTTGTAGCGTATCAAAGAATAGGAAAAACAAAACAAGGAGATAATGTAACACAAACTATTACAGCTTATAAACTAGCAGCTAAAAATCCAGATCCTTCTTCGGGCCCAAGCGCTGACAATCTAAACGCCCCTAGTGGTTATCAATTTAATAAACCTGTCCCAACAGATAATAATAGAATTTATCAAAGTCAGGGGACTTTAAATGCTGATGCAACAGCGTATAGTTGGACAGCAGCAACATCTGAATCTTCAAATAATGTGTTTCATTTCCGTCTAGGCTCAATACCTGATGGAGTAAATACTTATGAAGTTAATGTAGGAGATATATGGATTGGGACAGGCTCTTATGTGAATAAAACGCATATAGCCCAAGCAGATAATTCAGACGTAATTAGTGCTTCAGAGTGGAAAGAAGTAAGAGGATATGATGATAAATGGGAGGTAGATACTACTTTACCAAATGTAAACGACTATGCTATCGGAGATCAGATATTAATAGGAGGAACAGATATTTACATATGTGTAGATTTATAGAGAAATAATATGACAAAACAATGGAAAAAATTTGCAACGATAGGAGCAAAAGCTGGGGATAACTTATTAGACTCTGGCGGAACTTCTTTAGGAGACAATGATTTTAAAAACGCAGCAATAGCCTTAGGAATCAGTGGCACAACTTTAAGTTTAACAAATGCTGGCAGTGGAGTAACCCTAGCAAAAGGAAACGTAGGACTAGGTAACGTAGATAATACAAGTGATGCGACTATATTAGCAGGTAACTTAACAGGAACAGTAGATGGTGTAGCTGTAACAACAGTAAAAAATGGAGCAGCAGCAGGAGCTACAGCTAACCAAGATTCAACATCTACTATAAGAGCGGGCACTACAGCAGCCAACGTAGGCTTAGGTAATGTAACTAACGAAAGTAAAGCTACAATGTTCGCTGGTCCAACATTTACTGGAACAGTATCAGGAGTTACTAAATCTCACGTAGGCTTGGGTAGTGTAGATAATAATTCAACTGCTACTATATTAGGAGGTAACTTAACAGGACAAGTTAATAGTGTAGCAGTAGCAACAGTCACATCAGGAGCAGCAGCAGGAGCTACAGCTAATCAGGATAGTACTGCAACTATTAGAAATGGAGTAACAACCTTTGAAAGAGACCAAGGTGATATATTCTGGTCAAACCTTAGTGGTAATGTAACACCAACGCAAACTTCTTTTGCAATTACAATAACATGGCGTAATGGTTCAGGAACTTCTCTTGGAACAACAGTTATCACCTTAGCTTTAGCAACTTCTACAACTTTAGCAGCAGCACAAACTACCAGTAATGGTGCAAGCGCTACTGTAAGCTTAGGAGGAGCTGCAAATGCAGGAGTTATACAAAGCACTACTGTTACAAAAAATAGTGTAGTATGTACTTTAAAGGCACAGGTAATTGATGGATCTGGGTGGTCTTTTAAATAGGAGGGAGCTCCAAAAAACCTCACAGAAAGTAAGGAAGGATAAGAATGGCATTTAAAATAACAGGACAAAATATATACTTTAGAAAGGCTCAAGAGTCTGATATGAGTACATTAGCAACAGCCGCAGATTTTACTAGTGGCTCTGTAACTCCTAATTCTGACAAACAAAAATATTTTTGGTATAGAGAAAATAAAGCAAATGGAGAAGCAGTAACTTCTGCTCTTGCTTCAGACTCTGGGCATGGGTCTATGCTTCTTACCATATGCTTAAAAAGTGATGATAGTATTTTAGGCTATCACAGACTTATGTATATAGATAAAGTTGTAGAGTCAAGTTTTACAGCAATTATACCTTCGAAACGAAGTGCAGGACACTATAAAGAAGCAGGCATTCTTAGACATAAATTTTATTTTGAAGGACTTCAAGCTACTCACGCACAAATGAAGCTTCCTACAGATGTTAGTCATTATCTCGATGGACTTTATAGCACTACTGATAGAACAGGAGCTATAGTAAATCAAGGTAACTGGCGATGGAGTACAATAACTTCAGCAAATTGGACGACATGGATAGACCATTCAGACCAATCAACTTATAAAGCACACACATATTCATTAACTTGGTCATAGGAGAATAAAATGGCTACAATACCTTATAGATATACAGACGGTACAATATACATTCAAGGAATGCAGAATACCACAACTGACAAAGCAAATATATTATTAGCTAGAGCAGATTGGAGAGCAGATGGTGTCGTACCTACCGAAGAATTTGATGATATGTTTCCACTATGGTATGAAGAACATACTAGAGCATGGAAAATGGCAGGTATGAACGAAGATACAAAAGCAGAGGCTATAAGAATAGGACAACCTGTAGGAACTAATGAAGTACTTGCAAGGTCTTTTTACCCTGAGCCTTTTTACTTAACAGAAATGATTTATGAAGTAAGCACAGATAATTTTGTGGGCTTTTCAAGAAATTGGTTAAATGGAGGAGACGCAGAACATCTAGTTACTTGTTTCCACCCAGACCAAAGAGGAAAAGGTTATATGAATAGATTTTCTGTTATGTCTTCAAAAGCTTGGTTTTTACATTCTGGAGGGACAAGTGCTACACACTATACACCAAAAGGGCAAGCTAGTTATTACGTTGCAGATCCAAATATAGATATATTTAAAACTAGGTATGACAGAATAGATAGAGTAGACTATATTAAGACAGTATTTACTAAAGCTGACTACCTTGCTTGGATGGACTTACCCGCTAATCACGCAGACAGAGATGCTAGCTTTACTACTCAACGATACTTAGAGGTTTAGCATAAAAATTCGGGTCTAACACACCCCTTAGAAAAATAATTCTTGACATGTACCTTAAATTTTGGTATAATTATACAAATGGAGGAAAAAAATAAATGAGCGCTGGAACCTACAATTTCATATTAGAGCAAGGAGCGACGTTTAACCGTATTCTGACCCTGAAAGAAAATGATTCAGCTATGAATCTAACAGGCTACTCGGTTGCGTCTAAAATGCGATCCACCCACGACTCGAGTACAGTGGTGGGCACGTTTACGTGCACGATTAGTGATGCTGCCAATGGTAAGATAACCATGCAGATGACTAATAGTACTACGGCAGCAATTGAAGAAGGAATTTATGTGTACGATTTAGAGATTACGGCTAGTAGCGGAACTGTTACTCGTATAATGCAGGGTAACGTTACCGTTAATCCTGAGGTAACTCGATAATGGCTATAACAGTAACTATAACTGAAAGTCCTATTTATGTAACCGTTGATGAAACTAACAATACAGTTACTTTAAATCAGAGCGATAATCCTATTACTATTAATACAACAAGTGATTTGACACTTCAAGCAGGTTCTGCGGGTGATATAGTTTACACTCAAACAGGTAGTTTACCTGGCGGGAATATGCAAGATGCACTCGCTGATTTAGCAGACCAATTTTATAGACAATCCTCAACTCCTTCAGGAAGTAATTTAGGAGAAGGAGCCCTATGGTACAACACTTCAACAGAAGAATTATTCGTATATAGACAAGTATCTGGTGGATACGAATGGCATACTATTGCCTCAGCAGGGGGATCATCTCCCACGAGCTTTACCTTAGACGGTGGCTCATTCTAGGAAAAATAAATGGCAACAAATATAATTAAAATTAAAAGAACGACTGGTAGTACCGCACCCAGTTCGTTAAATGCAGGAGAATTAGCATTCTCAGGTGGCTCTGGAACTCAGAGCAACATGGGACAAAGGCTATTTATTGGAGATCCTGCGAACTCAAATGCTGTTACAGTAATTGGCGGTAATTACTTTAGCAACTTATTAGATCATGCACACGGTACTACTACTGCAAGTTCGGGATTAATTGTAGACGCAAATAAATCGACTTCAGAGTTAAGAACCGCAGCATTATACTTAGGAACTTCAGGTTCCGATACTTTAATCACAGCAACAGCAGCTGAATTAAATACATTAGATGGAATTACCTCTACAGCAGCAGAGCTTAATCTATTAGATGGTTCTACTGCAGGAACAGTGGTGGCAAGTAAAGCTGTAGTTGTAGACTCTAACAAAGATATAACTGGTTATAGAAATATTACTTTAACAGGTGAATTAGATGCAGCAACATTAGATGTTTCTGGAGATGTAGATATAGATGGAACAACAAACTTAGACACTACAGATATAGATGGTTCACTTACAGTAGATGGAGCAATAGACTTCAATGCAACTACTTTAGACATAGACGCAACAGATGATATTGATATTGATACTTCTGATACTACAGGTGGTATTGCTATTGGTACAGCTAATTCAGGTGTTCCAGTTTCTATTGGACACACAACTTCAGAAGTTACTGTTAACGATAATATGACTGTTACAGGCAACTTAACAGTAAGTGGTACAACTACTACTGTAAACTCAACAACAGTTTCAATAGCAGACCCAATCTTTGAACTAGGAGCTTCAGGTTCTGATGATAACTTAGATCGTGGTCTAAAAATGAAATATAACTCTAGTGGAGCTAAACTTGCTTTTATGGGTTATGATGATTCAGATGGTAAATTTGCATTTATACCTGATGCTACAGATACTTCAAGTGTCTTCTCTGGAACACAGGGAACATTAAAAGCAAATATTGAAGTAGCTTCAGGTGGAAATGGATTTAAAGTTGGAGACTCTTATCCTTTTAGTGATAGCTCAGGTACTTTAACTCTTACAAATATTGATGATATAGATGCAACAACAGAAGCAACTTTTGAAAATGCTATCGACAGTCTTTCTAATCTAGTAACGGTTGGAACAATTACTTCAGGTACTTGGGAAGGAACAGCTATAGCAGTAAATAAAGGTGGAACAGGTCTAACAGCAGCGGGAACTTCAGGCTACATACCAGTATCTAATGGTAGTGCTTGGGTTATGCAAGCAATAGATGGGGGTACTTATAGCTAATGGTTGATCAAGTAATAAAATTAAAAAGAAACGTTACTAATACAACAGCCCCTACAGCAAGTGATATTGTAGTAGGAGAGGTGGCAGTAAGTGCTGTTGATGGTAAATTATATATTCGCAAACAAGATGATTCTATTAAAGCAATAGATGCGAACGAGGACGATGTTATAGCTTTAGCAATAGCACTAGGATAATAAAATGGCAAATACTTTTAAAAACTCAGCAATAGCGGCTACTGGAACCAGTGAAGCTACAGCATACACTACTCCTAGCTCAACTACTACTACTGTAATCGGACTTACTTGTGCAAATATAACAACAACAAGCCCGATAAAAGTTAGTATCAGAGTTTATGACAGTTCTGCAACGGCCTATTATTACATAGTAAAAGATGCGGAAGTTTATACAGGTGGAGCATTAGTAGCAGTAGGTGGAGACCAGAAACTGGTATTAGAGACTGGGGATTTAATCAGAGTCGTTTCAGACACGGCAAGTTCAGTAGATACAATAGTATCTGTAATGGAGCAAACATAAGATGGCATATATAGGAAAACGACCAGTTGATACTTTCCCAGCTATTAATGCGGTTACTTCAACCCTAATAGCAGAAAATAACATCACAGCAAGAGAAATTGCAACCAATACTATTGTTACTTCATTAATAGCTGATAACGCTGTTTCTAGTGTTAAGATAGCAGAAAATGCTATTACTGCAAGAGAAATAGCTCAGAATATTATAACAGTAGCACATATAGCAGACAGCGCAGTAGAGACTGCAAAAATTAATGATGATGCCGTCACTTTAGCAAAAATGGCAGGCCTTGCAAGAGGTAAAATAATATACGGAGATTCTTCTGGGAATCCTGCAGCTTTAGCACTAGGATCAAATGGCCAAGTATTAAAATCAGACGGAACAGACATAGCATGGGGGGCGGATTCGGGACTAAGTACTGAGGAAGTACAAGATATAGCAGGTGGAATGTTCACAGGTAATACCGAGACAGGAATAACTGTAACATATCAAGATAGTGACGGAACAATAGATTTAGCAGTAGGAACCCTTAATCAAGATACTACAGGTAATGCTGCAACAGCTACAGCTTTAGAAACTGGTAGAACAGTAGGAATGACTGGAGATGTCGTTTGGACATCAGCTTCTTTTGATGGTAGCGGAAATGTAACAGGAGCAGCAACAATACAAGCAAACGCTGTCGAATCATTAATGATAGCAGAAAATAATATTACTAATAGAGAGCTTGCGGCCAATACAATTGCAACAGGTAATATAGCCGATAATGCAGTAGACGGAACAAAAATAGCTCAAAACAGTATTCTTACTAGACATATAGACGATAATCAAGTCACAGCAGATCAATTAGCTGATGATGCTGTTGGAGCTGATCAATTAGCAACTAATTCAGTTGTAACAGCTTCTATAGTAGCAGGTAGCGTAACAACTACAGAAATAGCTGCTAATACAATTGCAACAGGTAATATCGCAGACAACGCTGTAGATGGTACAAAAATAGCACAGAATTCAATCCTTACTAGACACATAGATGATGGTCAAGTAACTACTGATCAATTAGGAGCAGATGCAGTAACAGGAGCTAAAATAGCTGATGACGCTATTGATAGTGAACATTATACTGACGGTAGTATTGATACTGCCCATATTGCAGATGACCAAGTAACAGCAGCAAAATTAGCTAATACAGCTGTTACAGCTGCTTCTTATGGTTCAAGCTCTGCAATCCCAGTAATAACTGTTGATGCACAGGGTCGTATTACAGCGGCTAGCACAGCAGCTACAAGTTCTACTCTTACAATAGCAGCAGATAGTGGAAGTAATGATACTGTTACAGTTGGTACAGATACTTTAACTTTTGCTGGAACTTCGAATGAAGTAAATACAACAGTTT
>VTLG01015745.1_pt1 | contig 29593 bp, 27 predicted proteins | sample 4694571 | NCBI WGS metagenome assembly VTLG01 (sample SAMN12604809, study PRJNA352737) | marine metagenome | biome: ENVO:00000447; feature: ENVO:00000209|ENVO:00000569|ENVO:01000036; material: ENVO:00002151; isolation source: viral sequences binned using virsorter ...
GTTAAAAGCGTGGTTTCCGGCCTATCTGTCTATAAATAATATCATCATCTACATCTGATCCTCCAAAGTTACCAGTAAATAAATCAATACCAGTATTAGTTAAGTCAAGCCCAGCTGCTATAAGATCTCCTACCAAAGGTACTTCACCGACTGCACCACTTAAACCAGCTATACCAGCTTGTGCTAAGCGGCCTTGTGAGGCATATCCAGCAGCTTCTACAGCTGATAACCCTATACCAACTCCAGGAGCCAGTTTACCACCCATACGGGCTAGCCTCTTAGCTAAATATTTTTGAACAGCAGGGTTCTGTAAAGAAAGCCCAATAGCACCTCCAGCTGCAGCTCCTACATTACCAGTAGCTACACCTACTCCTAAATTCACAGCAGCATCAGCTCCAGATAGATGTTTATATATCTTATGCTGACCTATTGCTCTTAGTGTTTTATTAAAATCTAATGAACGACTTGGGTTATTTAACTCAGCTTGTCCAAACCAACGACCCATTGCTAAATCTTGTTGGGTTTTAATTTTATGAGTAGGTTTGTCTAAAGCTTGTGTATTAGCTCTAACATGTCCTATATCATCACCTTCATCATAAAGGGATAAAGCTCTGATATGATCAACATCCTTACCTTCTAAAGTAGCTTGTGCAACTTGTTGTTTCATAGCAGTTCTATTGACTGGATCTATCTCCTGTGGTAAATCCCTTTTTCTAGCTCTATATCTACCAGATTTATCAATATCCAAACTAATAGCCTTACCTTTAAGTTCATCTCCTCTTCCTCTTCTTTCAATTTGAAAGGGTTCACTACCTCCTGTAGTGTAAACATCCTCAATATAAGAGTCAGGACTCAGACTTTTACGTATTCGATAATCTGTTTTAGCTAATTCAAAATCGTATTCACTCCGTACACCAGGGTATGAATCGCTTTTAAGAGGTCTTTTAGTAATAGGATTCTGGTATAATAAACCAGCTCCTTCAGGTAATACAAAGAAATTTGGTTTATTCCCCCAACGTTGGGTATATAATTTATTTTTACTAGATGCTTTAGCTTTCCCTTGACTACTAATAGTAGAACCTTTAAGGGCTATTGTAGTACCTTCAGGGGTAAGTGGTAATAAATCATCTACATACTTTAATGCAGCTTGAACTTTCCTATGCTTAGGTAACTCATCCCAATTCTTACCTTTATATTTCTTATTAAACCACCACTTTCCGTGTGGATTATCTTTCAAAATATCTAAACTACCAACATCTAAATCCCAAATACCTGTATCTAGATCAAGATTAAATTCAATATCCCCTATCTGAAACCAATTTACAGGGAATGAATCTAAACCTTCATGTATCATATTAACATGAACACCAGCCATCCCTTCTAACAGGTATTTCTTAAATTGTCTGTTGTTCATTTTGTTGTTGATGGTTAAAGTAGTAGTATGCTCCTAATGCTACTGGTCCTGCTATCCTTAGCATTAACAGTAGTATTAAAATTTTCTTCAGCTTCATTATACTATAGGTGCCTAGTATTAGTAAGAGTTGTAATTAAGACCCAATTCCATTGTATACTTAATAGGAGAGGGAGAGTTTTATTTCTCCCTCATTTGACCGCTGTTTCCACACACGAGGAGCACCACTTCCCCGTGTAGTACTGTGGGGTTAAACTAAATCCATGTTGGTATCTTAGTTTTGGTGTTACCTCGTGCCGCTTGACGTTGGTTCAAATCCATCCCTAATACCATATGATTAGCGGCTGCTTGAGGGTTGTCTAACCACTCTTGTTGCATGTCTAAAAATTCATCTATTTTTCTTTTCTTTATCTGTTCATGAGCAGACAAAGCTAACGCATCAGTGAACCATTTTACTCCTTGTGCCAAGGCATCCAGTCTGTCGTCATGCTTAACAGCTCCTTTTTCCCTACACATTCGGGACATTTGGTAGAAAAGCATGTACAATAACCTTGATTCTCCAGGTGCGTCTTGATTAGATCTATAGTCCCAATTGATGATTTCGGGGTCGACCACAAGCCTATGCTGATTAAGGACAGGCTCAAGACTATCAATGATGCGATCCTCTTTACGCACATTAGCACGGGTTTCCTCTATGTTAATCCCAGTCTTTGTGTTCTGACAATGCTTTTTAAATAATTCTGATACAATACCGTCTCCAAAGTTTGATTCAATAAGCAAGGTAGAAGCTTTATATTTCTTACATCCTTTCAATATCTCAAGTAATGTAGAGTCGCTATAACCGTCTCTGAAGGCCTTGATTTCATGCAGATATATAAAACCATTCAACTGACTTAAATAGCATGCTACAGTCTCGTCTGTGCCCCTTCCAGAGGGGTCAACAGAGCAGATAGTCTCTGAGTATTTCTGCCATTCTCCTTGAGTCTGCATTGGTTTGTGAAAATGATCCCCAGGCAGACCCACAGAAGGCAGATCCTTAAGGACATTTTCAGGACTTGAACACCATATAATGTTTTCGGGTGCATGTGTGGGGTTTACGGGTGTGACAATAAGGTCTGCAAACTTGAGCGGAAACTTCTCAGCATCTGAGAGGCTAGTATCAAGCATAAATTGTAGCATAAAATTGCTACGACCCATAGCAGACTCACGTTCCAGCAAATCTCGTTCCTGAAAACGAGTGTCTGTAGGCTTCCATGCAAGGTCTTCTTTGGTATCAAGGTCATCCTCTAGCTGTGGAGCAAGTAAACCATCATACATAGCCACCTTTCGGGGGTACCTAGCAGGCCATACAAACGGTTTATAGTTTCGTTGACGTAGTTTATTGTAAACTGTGAAGGTAGTTTGAGGGGTTCCCAGGAACATAATCCTAGAATCCTTCTTTGGGGTAAGTATAGACTCACATTCAGTCACCAATTGCAGTAATTTTTCACGTTGTAATTCGGTCATACTGTTGTTTGGTACCTCCACGTCATCTAAAACCATCAAATCTGCACGACTTCCGGTTAGCTGACCTGTAATACCAACTGATTTAACGCTGGGAGCTTGGTGTGGCGCAGCTGGACCAACGTCAAACGATACACGAGACCACCTTTGGTCATCATTCTTAGGCTTTAAGTGACCCATCCACGGTACTTCAAGGATAAGTCTTTGGCAGAAGATCGAAAAAGAGTCGGCTCTATCCTTAGATGCCGAGACAACCATGATTTTCTTGTTTGAATCATTGTAAAGTGTCCAAAGAACAAAAGCTGCAGTAATCCAAGATTTACCAACACCTCGGAAAGCTTGTATCTGTAAACGCTTAGGACCATTTTGCAGGTATTCTGCGATACAGAGTTGTGCCCGTGTAGGTGCTGGTAAAGCTAAGTGTGTCCAAATTGCTGTTAGGAAATACCTAAAGTCCTTTTTTAATTGATTTTCAATTGTATTAGTAGGCATATTCCTCTAAAACATCAAGTACTTTATTAAGATATTCATCGGCACCCCGGCACTCTTCATGTGTCATCTCGTGTCGCTCACATCTTCCATAAAGTTCGTTTTTCAATCTTAGTGCCTTAGCCTTCATATGAGGCTTATCTAGGGAACCATTCATTTTTTTAACCGGTTAAATTTTTAGTAAGTACCACGGTATAACCAGGAATCATCTTCTCTACGGTACTTCCTCTCTCTTTCATCTAGTACTTCATTAATCAAGTGTTTCAATTCTTCACGTGCTAAATCACTGATTAAGTTAATCTTCTTAGGCTTAAAAGGCGGATAGTTTTTAGGCTTATCTTTATAAACACTGCCTTTAGCATTAGGATTTTTATAAGATAAACCTTGAGTATCAATCTTACTTCCTTCCACGATTCCTCGCTCTGTTTTTTTGTGGGTTTTCTTTCACTAGCTCGCCTCTTTTGGTACGCGACAAGTCTGGCCCTCCTTTTCCATAGATTCCCAGTCGTCTCCTGGCTTTATTATGTTCGGCTCTATTGTCTCTATTAATTTTGAGCTTACCACGTTTAGTATCATAAGCAGCTTTTTTCTTACGCGAGAGAGGATTGTCACGATAGTTGCGAGCACTCTTTTTTAATTGATTTCTTGGTAGTTTTTTTGGAGCCATTTTAGTATTTCACAGCTTTTTGTACTGCATCAAAGTCGATAGTTGGCATGAGGCTTGCTAAGTTCCTTAAAGGCGTACCTTCGAGAGCAACCCCGGTTATATCATTTTTAGATAACCAGTCAGCTGCAGCTTTGAGATCTGCTGTAGATGCCTCACCGGATTTTATTCTGGATAAGAACTCTGTCGTTACTAAATTATGCAGCTCATTAAACTGAGCTTCGGTTGCTCGTTTCATAGCTATGTATCGAAGAATTTGGTTTTAATAAGTGCTACTGCCTGATCATCAACTTTATTATCAGTTCTAGCAGCTGCTACAGCCAATAAATCAACAATCAAGTTTTTGACTTCATCTGTTTGAATAAATGAGATGAGAAGTGGTTTAATAAGTACGATCATTGTAATTTAAGTGCGGGTTCGGATTTAATTTCAAGTGGTCCTTCTTCAATAAGCTTTTCAATAGATTCTTTTCTATCATTAAGCTGTTTGACGGTACCTAGAGGAGAGTTGTTAAAAGCGTTGAAAGCTTCATTCACAGCTATTCCCCCGAAGACTACAACAAGTGCAGTTACGATCAATGTTTTTTTCATTCTTCAACAGGTTTTTCTTCTTTCTTTTCTGTAGTCTTGGACTCTTCTGCTGCCTTTGCAGCTGCTAATTCTTTTGTTTTTTGGTCTGTTAGAGTGCTCATAGATTTAAGTTTAAGTACTGATACGATTGGTACAACATCGTTGCACATATGTTCGACACGAGATCCAGGACGTAGGGTAAAACCCTTTTGCATAAGCTCGGCACATTTGAGAGCACGTACAAGCTCATAATCCACTCGCATCTTTTCTTCTACACGTCTTGCAATACTTTTACATTGCTCAACGGTTCCTCCATCTAAAGGAACCATGAAGTTTAACTGTGCTCCATAGTTCCAACCCCTAGAATAACTCTCGGGTTCGTATGGTTTGTTCTCGCTAGCTAGCCAGAATGGTGAGAAGGTCATGGTACTACCATTACAACTCACTCCTCTAGCGTATTGCTGACGACTTGGGGCACCATTATTTTGGAATTGCACTGCTTGATTGGTCACATTACCAGTTGCAGTACTCTCAGGTGCCGCTGTATTGTAGGTTTCATCCCCTTCAGCATAGGCTGGTGTACAACCTATTGCGAGAAGACCGATAAGGAGGTAGTAGTAGCTGTAGTGTTTATAGTTCTGTCTATGTCTATAGTTTCTAGTAAAACTAAACCAGTTGTTGCGTCTGCTGCTCTGTCCACGACTTCTAATTGAAAGTCTTCTCCAGCTGTTGTTATGGAAAATATCGTATCTGATCCTGTTATACCATCGTTCCCGGTAGCGGTTACGTTGGTCCCTGACCAGCTCTTTAATTCTCCTCCATACACTTTTTGATCGATGGTTTCTACTACAGTTTGTGTAGTATTTGTAGTCGCGTTCATACTCCCTTGAGTGAACGCTGGTGTAATCTGGTTTGCTCTGACTGTCGTCGGAGCTAGAAGAAACAACGGGAGAAGCCATAATAATTTCATTCGTCTTTTTTCTTAGCCATAGGACAATTTACGGGTGTTGAGTTACCTTTACCTTTAGAATTACTAGTGTTCAAGCCAAAAGTGGCAAGTGCTCCCGTAAAGACGCTAGCCACGAACGTGATATCGCCACTTGATCCTTTCTTGATCATCGGTAATTCTACATAATTCAAAGTTATAATAAATCCGGCCCAGACAACAACTCCTAAACGTACAAATGTACCCAGGATTTGTATCTGCTCTTCTTTATCATCTATACCATCCTTAAGTTTGTCCAGGAGGTTTTTCTTTTGCGGTGTCTCCATCCTTTTTGAATTTCTTTTGGATTCGTTTGACAAGCTGCATAAATATTGGTTTAAAGACTTTGACACAATGTTTAAATAGGCTTGTAGCAGTGAGGGTAGCAGCAACAGAAACAGCAGCAGTAGTAGCTGCAGTCACCAGAATTTCTTCTTCAGGTACTGGCATCCTGTAATTTGTAAAAGGTATATCAACCTTTTTTACCTCTTTAGGCTGAGGCTTACCTTCATCTTCTTCTTCCTTTTCTGATTTAGTACCCTCCAGAAACCTAAGATCCCCAGCAGGTACTAGCATCGGTTTGAAGGATGGTAAATCTGCTTTAGGGGTATCTAAGGTAGGACGTGGTGGTAAGGGTGGATTAGGAAGCGTCTGAGTTGGTAATCTGAATGAAGGTAGTATAGGTACTAACTCGTCGGCCACTGCTTAAGGCCATCTGGATTCTGCTCATACTGTATAGGATCGAACGATTCATATCGTTTAGGATCATATGAATTACCATCCTTATCTTTAATTTCTTTACTTGTATCAAACTTTTCTCTTGTCTCTCCTGCATTAACTAATTTAGCTAAGGCATTAGTATCAGAACAAGCTGTAATTTGATCTTCTCTTTCTTTAGACTTTGTACGTACAGCAGCTCGATATGTTGCAGTATCTGATGGCACTGCTGTACCAGCTTCTGCCTTACGTACTATAAGCCAATCTGTTTCAGCTAAGAATTGATTAGCTGCATCTTTTTGCTTTTGAATCCAATCTTTTTTTAAATCAGCAATTGGATGAGGTTTATCTACTCCCCAGTAAAATCTTTGATCATACCAAGGTGCATCAACTTCCCAAGTAATACCACCTGTAGGTACTGCATCACGATCTGATTGACTACTATTACGCAACCAATTAGCTGGGTATTGAGTCCCATTTGAATCTTTGAAGGCCACATCTAAAGGTAGAGGTGACCCATTTAATTTGTATCCCATAATAAATAATTAGTTACTTTGCTCTTGCTGTTTTCATCGGATGTTCGGCAAACGCTGCGTAGACAAACTCTTTACTTGAACCATTTAAAGAAGATCCAGCTTTTACACCAAACCCATTTGCAGTCCAAGGGTCTATATAGTTATAAGTAGCACCAGATGATTCTTGGTCATTTACATTAAAAAATAAAGGAATTTCATCATTCCCATCATCTATTCTATTTCTATCCAATACATACCAGTTACCATCAGAATCACTATCTGTACGCTTAACTATTAATAATTTTGGAGCAAAGCCGGTATGTATGAATTGCTGAGATCCACCGTTACCTGTATATGTACCAAATGCACTATAACCTTTTATAGGTGTCCAGGCATACATAATATACGAATCACCACTCCCATTCCAATCTGCTGCACCTACAGGCATTACAGTATTTGTAGGATCTGCATCACCAGTTGCATTTGATATAGGATTATATAAAGCATTATCATTATTTAATTCTAAATAGTGAGTATTAGCATGATGACCAGGGAAAACTGTATACCAACCACTAGTACTATTTGTCTGTTTTATGATAACAAACTCAGGTTTAGCGCCTAATCCATGACCTACTGTCTGATCCGAACCGCTTCCTGTATACTTAGTAATACTAAAACCAGCGTCAGTATTTACCCATTGATTTCCACTAGATACATTTATATCTCCATTATTATTAGCACCACTTGCGGATGATCCAGCGTCCCACATCCAATGTGCATATATAGATGTATCTCCATTTACACTTGCATCAGTACCTACTGTATAGGAGGTAGATGTAGTTGCACTGACCATGGATACAGAAGCTAGAGCATTAGTATTAGGTGTTTCTAAAGTGTTTGCGTATCCGCTGATTCTATCAAAAGTAACACAATTTGAAGTTCCACTACGTCTCTTAATAAGAGAAAGATCTGTACTAAAATTCGCAGGAAGAGTTAAAGCTGAACCAGTACCAGTATAAAGTTTTGCATCAAAGAACTTCGATGGATTATTTACATTATCTCCACTGAATGTATCAGCTAAGTTTGTAGTACACCAAGCTTTATACCCACTAGGAGCTGAATTCTTAAAGGTCCTTTGACCAAAATTAAAGTCTATTACTCCAGAACTAGGTGTTCTGACAATAGGTACAACAGGATTATTGTTAGTATCACTATTTAAATTCCTAGTTTGAATATGAGACCCATTCTTATAAAAACTAATAGTTCCTGTACCGTCTGCTTTATTAACAGCAACACCTATAGTGTCTCCAGAACCGAAGGTAGTACCTGGATGACTACCAGAACCTCCATATATTTCACCATTATCTATCCTATATTCCATAGCATCATCAGTAAAGGCTTCAACATTAACAAGATTACTGTGTATACCTATTGTTGTTGCTCCAGGTCCAGAGTTTACAGTTGCTTCATAGTACCATTTCTGATTAGGATTAGCTAAAGTACCTCGACAACTCCCATCTCCACTGGAATCCATTTGAAGATTACTTTGTTTTAAAGTTACAGCACTTTGAGCATCTAATGGGTTTAGAGTGCAGTAGTTTCCTCGCACTTCTCCTCCAGCTCCAGTGTCAGTGCCATAATTCATTGGAGAATCTACAAATGAATCAACTTTATCTCCACCTATTTGAGTTAAGATGCTACCATCAACTCTTATAGCAGCGAATCTTTGGTTACCTGCACTACCGTTTTTAAACTCCATTTTACTTAGTGTACCACCACCAGTATCTAAAGTCGTCCAACCTGCACCAACGTATGAAATATCAGTACCTGAATCATTTAACTCTACAGCCATTGCCGTAGTTCTACCTGTATAAATCTCCAGATTACCAGAATAACTTATAGCTGGATTAGGTGTGAATACAGCATTACCACCGCCTGAGTTAAATTCTGCTCCATTACCTGTATTCCCATCAAAAAGTTTACTTACATTTCCATCATCCCAGTTTCCTATACCACTCATCATGCCTTCATAATCAACTGTTTTAGCATTTAAATTACCAACAGTCCAATTACCATTACTAAAGCTATCTGTACCTAAAGCTGCGTTTGTTGAGACATTATTAAACTTTAAGTGACAACTATTATCATCTGAATCATCAATTAAAACATGACCGTCAATCTCAATAGCTTTGACTCCTATACCTATACTACCACTACTTGCTCTATTCCATGCAAGACTAGTTAGAGTACCATTACTAGCAATGGTTACCCAACTAACTCCACTAGTAGGAGGATCATAGGTTGTAGAACCATTTAAAGTAAAAGTACCACCATTAGCATCTCTTGTTATCCAGGCTCTTAAACTTTTAAAAGGTATGGCACTTGATGGTGTGAAAGTTACTGAACCTCCAGCAGTTGCATAAGCATAATTAGCTCCTGTACCATCAAAAGCCATAGCGTGTGTACCCCAGCTTTCTGTTGAACCTGAACAACTACTAGACCAAGTTGTATCGTTATTTACATTATTTCTAGTTGTTGCATCAATCTGACCGTCTTTGAGTACAACACCATCCACTTCTGCATAATAAAGCGCTGGTTTACTTCCATCAGCTTTTCCGTAGATTTTAAAACTATCAAAATCAGTTATGTTAAAAGTTTGAACAGTATCGCTGCCACCAGAATAATAAAGTATATCTCCATTTATTTCAATTTTAGTAGCCCAACAACTTAGAGTAACTTCAGAGCTTCCTTCAAATCCTAGGTTTGTAGCTCCAACATATGCACTTGCTCCACCATTCGCTGATGCTGCCCATGTAGACTTTTCTTTTTGTCCATCAAATGCTTTAGTTGCTCCTGCACCGCTAGAAAAAGAACCATTATCTGTACTTACTTTACCTGACCAGGTAGTTCCATCATTAGGAGCTGCAGGTGCAAATTCCTTTGGATTAAATACACCTGCTGAATCAAATGATCCAAATGCCATTGGAGTCAGTTGTAAACCATCAATAAAATGTACGTCAGCTAGGTACCCAGTAAATTTGTGAGTTGAGGTTGTGTAAGAGACATTAGTACCAATACCATGGTTATTAGCCTTATTGATTGGGAATTCAGTGTTTTGACTTACGTTGCTTTCTGTTAACCAATCTGTAACTCGTTCACCATTTACATAAATTTTTATACGATCCCCTGACGTATTATTGGAGATAGTTGTATCTACAGCAAGTACAATATGATACCAAGCGGATGTATCTCTATATTGCGCATTAGTTTCTCGATAGCTTGTATTCCAGCCACTAAGACGTAAACGGCTATTATGGAAATAAAAATTTATATAACCCGCATCGTCACTCGAAGCATATACACTGAAGAGACTTTGAGCAGCAGTAGCTATATCACTCCTTTTAACCCAACCAGCCCAGGTCCATTTCCTTTGATTACCTTTTGTGCTTGGAGTTCTTGTTAAATATGTTACATCTGCTGCATTCATACGGAGACTTCGTTCTACCTGATAGTCTCCTGATGCTGCTGAGGGCTGAGAAGCCCCCATTCGTATTGCATTACTAAGTACTCCCATATCACTTCACATCCAAAGATGCCACCGCATGTATCTTATTAGCTGCAGCTACAATGTAATCAATCCTATCTACAGCACCAGCTGCTGTTGAAAGTGTAGGTGCATTACTAGATCCACCAACCCATTTCCAATCACCGTGATAAGTAAGAAGTCTTGAACCAGTACCGTCTTGTGTAATGAAGATCGACCCCGATTGACCAGCGACTTGGTTAGTTGGTTGGCCTAATTGACGTGTGTTACCAACACCTGAAGTCATTAATAAACTAAAGTTATTACTTAATGCAAAATCAACTGCTACTGTAGAAGCATCTGTTAATGCTGTCACTTCACCTACTGCTGCAGCATTAAAGGTTTTAACACCTGTAAATGACTGAGCACCAGCAAGTGTTACATCACCTGCACCTTTAGCATTAAGTTGTGTTTGGATATTAGATGTTACACCATCTAGATAATCAAATTCTGTAGCAGTTACACCTGTAGCTTTCAGATCTTTTGCATAAATGAGATCGTCTTTGTCTCCAGTAAATCCATCTAATGTATTTAGTTCAGCTGTGGTAGAAGTGACTCCATCTAATATATTTAATTCAGCAGCTGTAGACGTAACTCCATCTAATATATTTAGTTCAGCAGTAGTTACTGTAGCTCCATCAAGTACTTCAACCTCTGCCTGTGTTAAAGCAGCAATAGCTCCTGCTGCACCTGACTGACAACCAGCAAGACTGGTTAAATCAGCATCAAGTGGTTGATAGGTAGCTGCTCCATAAGCTTTGATAGACTGCTGACTAGCTGCTGCAGTAGCAGAATCAGTAGCAAAGTTATCTTCATCTAATAGCGTTAAACCAGAATCATCTGCCCAAACTAATTGAGTAGCGTTACTACTATCAGTTTTCAATACTTTATTAGTAGCCGCTGCTGTAGCAGGGAGTGTTAAAGTATAACTAGAAACACTACCTAAATCTGTAGGTGCCTTTAATCCAATATAAGCAGCTCCATTTGAGTCTGCTTCTGAGAATCTTACTTCTTTATCGTTATCTAAGACAACGTTTCCTGTAAAAGTAGCACCTGTAAGACCAGCTTTACCTGTTAAATCTGATTCTCTAGCAAGAGGATAACCTCCAGCTTGAGCACCGTTATGTACAACAAGGGTTTCCTTATCGGTATCTACTGTAACTTCACCTTCGGCTCCAGTAAAGCTACTATGCTGAGAGGTTGTACCTCTCCTTAGTTTTAATAATTTTGCCATTTTAAGCTATAGCTCCAAAGTCGATTTGTAAGTTATCACCACTGACAGTTCCTACTTCAGTGAGGTTTTTGTTATTGCAGTCTAAGTGACCACCTAATTCTGGTGAAGTATCAGCCTGAACATCAGCTATTCCTGCTCCAGATGTTACAGTCCATGTACTACCAGTATAGTATTTTAAGACATTATTAGTAGAATCATACCAAAGATCCCCTTCATCAAGAGAACTACTAGGTGCACTAGATGCTATTCTATATACATTAGCAAATGTATTTATATTAGTGATATTATCTGCACATGTTGCAAGATCACTAGTAGTTGTAGGAGATGCTAAAGCATCAGCTATACTACCTAAGTCTTCTTGACGTGTGAGATCACCCGATACAATAGCAATATCATCTAATACTGCTGTAGTAGGTGACACGGCTTGGAATGCAGTACCATTATGTACTTTTAATGCTTTATTAGAAGAGGAATCAAACCAAAGATCACCTGCAGCTAAAGAGTTACCACCACCATCTGTACCAGGAGCTGATGTAGCTATTTGATATAGATCAGCAAAGTTGCTGACATCTGTTATATTTGTTGCTACTGTAGTGATATTACTATTAGCACCAGCAACAGTAGTGATATTAGAGTTATTACCTGCTACTGTATTAATATTTGTACTATTACCAGCAACACTATTAATATTAGATGTATTATTCGCTACGGTGTTGACATTACTAATACTGTTAGCAACAGTAGTTGTAGCTGTAGCATCTGGTACTTGTCTATGGAATGTATACGTATTTAATGTAGTTGTAGTCTCTACAAGAATACCTACACCTGCAGCGTAGGTTGTGCTATTAGCTAACCCATTAATAGTTACAGTAGAATTACCTACAGTACCGTTAGATATTGTAGCTACCCCACTGCCGTTTGATGTGAGAGCACTAGCGAGGGCTTTAATGCTAACAAGAGTACCAGCGCCATTATTGACATCGGGATTAGCGTTTGGAAAAGAAGTTTCATTTGCGATAGGTACGAAACCACCAACGTCATCGACTAAATCTGTAATCCGTGCATCTATAGCTGAAGTTGTAGCAACTTTATTATCTGCTGCTACCCATGTTTCTCCTGATTGTATCTCTTCAACACTGCCTAATCGGTAGAACCTAGTATCTGCAGCTGAAGTTGTGTAATAGGTAGTATCATTTCCTGTATGCCCAGCTTGTTCACTGTTAGTGATTTTTGCAGCAGCTGCTAAATCAGTAGCAGTACCAGCATTACCTGAGAAATCACCAGTGTAGCTACCAGTTACTTCTAAATTACCAGTAACTTTTGTTCCAGCTGAAGTAGTTTCAAACTTCTTAACATTATCATAATATAGTGTGCATGCACCATCTTTCTGGAAAGAAGCTAAATTTTCAGTATCGTCTCGGTTAATAATTCGAACAGTGTCCGCCATTAACTTTAGCTTACCTTGGCCTGATGTAGTATTGTCATTCCTGATTTCAGCGTTACCAACTTTAGAACCAGTGGTGAAATATTGGATAGCTAATTTACCAGAACCTCCAGCAAAGTCGATTTTAGGATCATGCGCACTTGCTGGTAGATTTATTCCAGTAGCAGTTGTTTCAATCTTCTCTGCGTTATTGTAGTATATTCTACCTGCACCGCCATCAGAAAAACTAGCTAGATTCTTAGTATCAGCTTGGTTAATAATTCGGACAGTGTTCGACATTAACTTCAAGTTACCAGAAGTATTATCGTTCCTAATCTCAGCATTATTATTCTTATCTCCACTAGTGTAGAACTGGAGAGTTAACGCACCAGGACCACCAGCAAATGTTAGTTTAGGATCAGTTATATCAACACCAGTTGATGTTGTTTCTAACTTCGGGTTGTTATTATGGAATAATTTAGCACTACCTCCATCAGTAAAAGTAGCTAGATTTTTAGTATCCGCTTGGTTAATGATACGAACAGTGTTCGACATTAACTTTAAGTTACCAGAAGTATTATTATTTATAATCTCAGCATTACCTGACTTAGCACCAGTAGTATAATGCTGTATAGTTAGTTTACCCGAACCATCAGCGAAATCAATTTTAGGATCAGCTGCTCCTGCTAATACTTGTATTCCGGTAGCAGTTGTTTGTAGTTTTTCTTGATTATTGTGATAGAATTTACATCCACCATCTTTTATAAAAGAAGCTAGATTTTCATCATCAGCTTCAGTAACCCATCTTGGGTGATCATTCCTAACCTTTAAACTATTAGGATTAGGTGCAGTAGGTGATGTCTTCTCAATTATACCTTTTAATAATTCTGCTTCAAGGTATGGTACATCCACATGGTTACCCACTGATCCACCATAAATACCTTGCTTAGATTCATCAGAGTGATATCTAAGTTCATTCAATGCGTTATTTAAATCATCCGCTCTAATAGTAGCTCCAGCTGTAAAAGCTTGCCACGGATTACTTGATCCACCACGTCCGGTATTACGTTGTATAATAACAGTAGCACCTGAAGGTGGAGCACTTTTCAATGTAATGGTGGTTGCATTAGTATAGGTATAACCTCTTTGATTAGTACCTGAAGCTAAGGTTGGAAACCTTGTCTTTGCAACTTGTTGGTGTAAATTACCAAGTGTGCCACCATTTTGGTCTTCAATTTGTAATACAGCTCGATTACCACCATAACCACTTGTACCATCAATTAACCATACCTCTATATCCTCTTTTTTTAAATGAGGTACAGAGTGTACGAAGGCGGTTGTAGTGGCGTTGCTGGTAGTGAACCGTTGTTTTGTAGTTGCCATTCAATTATAGGATTAATGGTTATGGTGCTTATCTTGGAAACTGGTTCAGTAAATAGTCTACGTTTGTTTTGTTGTAAGTACCTGTTTTACTTAATTTAGCTTTATATAATCTCTCATCAAGTCTAGAAGCTAAGTTTGGATTGTTTCTCCTAACCTGAAGAATAGCTTCCTTTTTAGCTCTACGGAATTCCTTATCAACTAAAATATAGAACCTTTGTTTAACTAGATTATAACCATCTCTCTGTTTTAATCCTTGAGCTTTGTAGGCATCTACATCCTTACGCCATGTTGGGTCATTAGTAAGTTTTTCTAATCTCTTCCTTAAATCACCCATAGCCATATATTTCTGCATTTCAGATCTTTCATATGAATTCAGTGGTTCTCCTTGATACATAGATAAAGATTCAGGTAGGTTATAGCTTATCTCAGCTAGTGCCATTTTAACAGGATCTTCATCTACAAATGTCACAGCTACTGGACTCATAGAGTTGAATAACCTTAATAAAGGATTCTCAGGACCAACTGTATACTTCTTACCAGATCTATCTTTACTTAAGATATCATACTTAGGTGGTAATATTGATTTTAATACAGCATCTCGTTTAATGATCTGCTCTAAGAAGGTATTAGCTTCTTTCTGATTGGCGTCCATAACGCTCCCTAACTGGCCTAAAAGCCCAGCATAGGGTATATGTGACCTAACATACTTAGAGCCTGTTCTGAGGAGCTTCCCTTCAGCTGTGGTGGCGTTCATAACAGCTGCAAGATCCTCTACACCAGCTAGCATAGATTTATCTACAAGAACTGCAGAGGCCATCCAGACTAATTTGGAGAGCATATGATCTGTCATGTCTTCACCAAGTACATGACTATAAGCTACAACATTAGCTGTAGCTGAGAATATGGTATTGAATGGTTCAATATCTTTATAAGAGATGTAAGTATTACCAATCTTAAATGAATAAGGTTGTATACCATTAGCTTTCCATAGATCTCTGGTTTCTTTATCCATTGGATAATCACCAGTCATATTACCAGCAAGACCTGCTACAACTGACATACCTACAATAGCATTACCAGTTGCTATTCTACCTCTCATTAAAGCCTGAGCTTGTGGTAAATCTTCAGGACGTATACCATATTTATTTAAGTTAACACCCTCCATAATATCCTGGTATTTACCCTGGAATTTAACTAATGGAGTGTGTTGGAACGTGAGATTTAAAGCATTAAAACCTGTTCTTACAAACGGGAAGAAAGCCCTTAAACCCATTAGCTTAGCAATACGTTCAAATCCTGCGAGATTACCTTCTAAAGCTTTGGTCATTGCCGCTTCATCACCAGCTAGTGATGCTGCTTTATCAGATACTACCCATTTACCATACTCATCTTTTTTGAATATGTCTTGACGGAATAGTTGCTCATTCTTATCAGCCCAGCCTCTTACATTATCAATATCTATACCACTTTCTAGTGCTGCTCTAGCAGCTCTCTGACGCATCTCATATCTACCAATAATTGTACGTGCTAAAGCGTCTCCAGCTCCCATACCATTTTGGCTATAACGCATCCAGGGGTTATTATTTAAATCAACAATAGTATCTATGGCACCATAAGCTTTCTGTTCAACTGGGTCAGCATATCTATTGTAGTATTCTCCTAAACCCTTCCAGTTATCTATATCTTTTTCAAAGTCAAACTTACCTACATAACTTTGGGCTTTACGGTTCACACCTAAATCCCAATTATGCTTAAACATCTCAAACCCTTCAGCAAATGCTTTACCTAAACTGTCGATCTGAGCTGCAGCCATCATCATTTCAACTTTATCACCAGACAAACCAGCACCTAAATACGCTTGGAAAGGTCTTAGGATACCAATCAGGTTTGTACCTGCAATAGCTTTGATAGGAGTCTTGAGACTACTAAGTATTGAGTTATAGAATACTGATCTTAATTCAGTTCTCCATCTACCTGTGATCCACTCACCATCCATACGTCCACCTTTAAGAACCTTCTTAAGGTATGTATGGATATGATCTAAAGTTCTTACTTTACCTCCAGATAACCTATGCATTTCCATAAGGTCACGTAGCTCACTAAGATTACCCTTTTTATTTAATTGGTTGAGAGCTTCAAAGTACTCATCCATCTCAGTGTCTATTTGAGATAAATCTCTATTTATCTGTTTTCTACGTGCATCTCCTAAAACAAAACCTTTATGAGCAGCTAGTTCACTACCAGCCATATAGCTAGATTTCTTGTGTTCAGTTAAAGCTATCTTCAGTTGATCAAAGACTTGCTCAACCTGCCTCCCAATAGGAAGACCATTATCAGCAAGATCCACAGCACCTGTAGATATAGCTTCAACTTGTTTAGCTAGCGTATTGATGACAATCTGTAAGGCACCTTTTTGTGTAGCTGTGCCTGTAACAACTTCAGCTCCTGCATGTCTGTATACAATACCATCTGGAGAATTCTTTTTAAAATACTGTTTAAGTTGTCTTGTAGCTTCTTCTCCACCTGCTTCAAGCATGGCGTGCATTTCAGCAGATTGCTTAAGTATAAGGTCTTGAACTTCTTTATAATTTAATTGATTATCTAAACTCTTAAAAGCTTCTCTAGCTAAATCCTCACCTGCTTCAATAATATACTGTTCTAGATTAGCATTACCTCTAGACATCTTCTTCAAAGCTGACTCAGTGAATAAAGGCTCATAACTACGTCCTTCTCCACCCTGTCTTATATCACTTATAGATTCTCTTACGTTTTGAATGAGAGGTTTTTCTGAATCTGGACGGTATGTAGCTCGTTCTGAATCATTAAAAGCACTGCTATTAACAAAAGGATCAGGTGTTCGATCTAGATAATCCTGTGCTTGTACATCACTCTTACCTTTTAAATCATTCCATACATCTCCTGCTTCAGAGCCACGAGTATTAGCTATTTCATCCAACGCTGCAACATCATCCAAGCTTGTATCTGGATCAACGTATCTAGCATACTCCGCTTCATCGAGGTAGGAACGTAAGTATTCGTCTCTAGGCAGAGCATGACTAACGCCACGGCCTTCAACGAAATTGGTAGCAGCCATTTCAGTAGCCGCGTTCTCGTCAAGTTGAGCTGATCTTGCGATCTCGTCATCCATGACTTGGTTTCCGATTGCATTCGCTTCATCTACTGATTTACCTGCTTGGCGTGCACGGCCTGCAGACCAAGCTCCTTTAATATATCCTGTTAATCCAGCACCAACTAAGTTGATACCAGATCCTGCAGCAACTGTTTTGATACGAGCTATCCAAGCGTTATCTTCAGGCTGCACTGAGAGAGCTTCTGAAAATGGTACCCAAGGGGCATGCTCATTTACAAGGTTTGCTATGTTAGCAGACTCAGAACTATTAGATATTAAGTCTGCAATTGCACCTTCGGAAGCTATAACAGCTCCTTTATGTAAAAATTTAATTGTACGGACACCCTTAGCACCCATTCCTGCAGATCTGGCTAAAGCTGCAGCACGTGTTCCAACACGTATTCCGCCGCCAGCTGCTCCACCTACACCACCTGTAGCGGCTGTGAGTAGTCCAAACTCTACAAGACCTCTGGCTAGTTTACCCATCCCAGTCTTGTTTTCAGGTACGAGGTGATCTGGTATATCTAACCAGTTACCATCTCCATGTACATAGTGCTCACTAAATGGATCCTGAGTTTCATCATAACCACCAAATATTTTACTGATACCTGTTTTAAGAGTATCGCCTGTGAGTTCCGCAAAACCACCTACACTCTCTACAGCATCAGCCCCGCCACCAACAACTGCAGCTCCAACTTCTTGGACTGCTTGTACTGGGTTATCAGCAATGAATCCAGGGTCTTTCTCTTGTTGAGGTTGAGGTGTAACCTGCTCTTCTTCTTTTTGAAGATCTTGTGAATCTTCTTTCCTTAATGCAGCTTCAGTTTGCATTCGCTGCCACTCTTCAGCTCCAGCCTCAAGTAGATCTGTAAAATCACTAGGGGTTTCGCTTGTTAATTCTTCTGACATTAGTTTTTAAAAACCCCCAGCATAATAGTTTGTAACAAGATCATTGTAATTGGATCCTCTAGCAACTGCTTCCCAATCTTCCAAGGAATCACCACTCAGTATCGCAGCTATCAATTTAATACGTATACCTAAATCTCCTTGATGTAGTGTCCGAGCTTTAGCCCAAGCTTTATTGATAAGGAATCTCTTCAGCTTAGCTTGTACTTCAGGATTTCTGTTATACTCTACACGACTCATACTAGGTAACCCTGCTTCACTAAGACTTTTAGGTAAATCTGTGATTTCAGGTGAAGGCATAACATTTGTAAGCTTAGTTATATCTAATGTACCTAACCGATCCAGAACCTTTGCAGTAGTTTTGGCATCATTCTGTTTCAGTTCCCGGACATTATCCCGATCTTTTATAAGCTCATTGTGTATAACTTTTTCAGATTCACTTAATTCATCAAGTACGGTACCTTTATAATTAGGATCTTGAAGTCTCCTTTGATCATCGATAAGTTCAAATACAGTACGATCTGGATCTAATGCAGAAAGCTCAGTAACAATTTTACTTGGTATACCTCTTTTATCAAGTTGTAAATCAATCGGGTCTTTTATCACAAGGGTATTACGTAAATATGCTTTATCTTTTCTTATACCGTTTACAGCATTATTTCTATACTCCTCATGCCTCATAGTAGTCCTTTTTACTTGCAGGTGTCCTGGGGTATTCTCTCTAGCAAAAGGGAACCCTAGTGAATCTGCATAGTACTCTGCAGTTTCATCAGTACCTTCCATCTCCTGTTTGATCCTAGTTCGTAAGAGGCTCCCTGCTTTTTGTAGAGCTTGTTTTTTAGAAGAAACTGGTACCCATTTCTTTGCTATTGTATCCTCATAACCACCATTCTTATGTATCTTTTCCGCAGTCTGACGGAGGTCCACTACTGATTTGCTAACCATACGTTTAGCTTCATTACGAACTCGATCTATAGTTAGTCCATCATGTTTCTTTGTTATCAGAGTCTGAAGTTCTCCGGCTTCTGATTTTAATGCAGCTCTAGTTGTCCTACTATCAGCCCAGGTTTCATCTTTAATAGTTGCCGCAACTTCTGGACGTTGTTTAAATTCTAGTGGCCACCTTCTAACCGTATCTGAATCCCGTAGTATTTCTTCACCGCCTATTAGCATATTATTCCAATCTTCCTCAGCTTGTTCTAGAGTTGAAAATTTGTTCTCAACATTAAGTAGATCATTACGTTTATGGATAGCGTATATATTACCCTGCTCAACACCCATTACTCTTAATTTCTCTATAGCCTGCTCATAAAGAGATCCGTTCTCATCTTTTGCGCCAGTAAGATAGTGTTGATAACCTTCGTTGTATACTTGATTTGCTTCAATCCTTTTACGAGTATCTAGTGCTGAATATATCTGATTCCTTTTAGCTATACCCAAGGCTTGTAGCTCTAGTACATTGAATTCATCAGGATAAAGTTCTGTTAAAGATTTTGCTTCACCCTTTTTAACTGCAGGATGATCCAGAAGAACCCCTGATTGTAACCCTGTTAGTATCTTATCAGCATCATCAGGATTCTGGCTTATAGCTAAAACTATTTGTTTCTTTAACTGTTGTCTAGCCCAGACGTTGGCATCACCTTGACCAAAATGGTTTCTCCTAAATGTATCTAATACTTTAGGTATACTATCAGCTATATCTGCTGCCTCACCTTCTTTTAAAATAGTGTTAAACTCTGCTTCATTTAAATCTATACGCTCTTGTCTATTTCTATTGAAAGCTTCAGTATGTGAAGTAGCAATAGCTTGATCTGTTATTTTAGCTACATTGGGTATTAAATACTTTTGAGCTACTTTAGTACTTACAGGAGTCTGTAATAATGTGTTTGAAATATATTGCTGTTCAAGCTGTCGTATTTTAAGTTCTTTCTCAGGACCACTAAGTTCCCCAAGTTTAGCTAATTCACTTTGTAGAAAGAATCCATAACCAGCACCTGCTTCTTGAAGCTCAGCCTTCATCCAGCCGTACCTCATACGAGGTCCAAGCTCCTGAGCTTTGGAATTAAACAGCTTTGCTTTTTCTGTAGAACTCCACTTAGCTTTATCGAACTCTTCCTTTAGTTCATCTTTTTTCTTTTCTAGCTCATCAGCACGGTCTTCTATCGCTTTAAGATCTTCAAAGACTATACCTAGTTCTTCTAAAGCTTTCGGGTCTCCAGCTTGAGCTTTTCTGTGTAAATCTAAACCTTTAGCTACAACTCTTTCATTATCCTTTTTAACGAAATCTACAACTGTATTTTGTAGAGCTGTGTTAAGTGTATCACTGAATTGACTTAACTCTCGTAATTGATACTGCCTAACACGTGCATCAATACCAGCCTGCCTTCCTATTTCTCTATCTTGTCCAGACGCTTGCGCCTGCATGCTAGCCAGGTCTGAGCTTCCTTGTGTTCCTATATCCTGGGCAACTCGGCGCATACGCTTCGTTTCATAATCAGGAGTAGCAATATTCAGGAAACCAACTGACTGAGCTTGTGGTTGATATGGCATTGTTTTTTAAATGATTAGTTCCATGTTAACATCTAAGAGATCATAGATTACACTGAGGAATCCATCTTTCTCTTTAATAACAGCTTCTGGGAATATCTTGATGACTTCCTGTGCTATGACTCCACGGTAACGTGAATTAGGTGCAGACTTATAATTCCATTCATAAATGTTTAAGCCAGATAATGCTTTACCAACTTTAACTATATTCTCTTTTAATCGGATATCACTAGCAGGGTTTGCATTTACTGTAAAACCACTATTTACACCCATATTTGGTATATTTGTTCCATAAGTACCAGGAGCGGGATTAAAAGCAGTAGGTCCACTACCACCACCACTGAAACCAGGACCACCCATACTTCCGTATGCACTAACACCTGTCATCACTCCTTGTATGATTGCACCCAACGGTGACGGTGCTCTAGGATCTGGTGTCTTCTGTGGTACTATTGGTCCCCAACTTGCGGATGGTGCTATTTGTGGTCCTGGGTATATATCAGTATAAGCAGACACATCTGCACTGTGTTTCTGCATAGCTAGACCTAACTCAGTCATAGCATAAGCTCTGTTAGCATCGAAGAGGGTAGCATTAAGTTCTGCTTCTTCTACTCCAAAGTTTCTTTCAACTTCTTGTAGTTGATACATCATAGAAGCACCTAAAGCAGAATCACCTGCTAATATAGTACCCTGTTTTGCAATACTTTCTTTTAACTTTTTATTACTTTCAAAAGCTGCTTTCTTTACTTTTTCTTGAAGTTTATTCTGCTCAGCCATTGAAGCAATAGACTGAGATAATTGATTAGCGGCCAGTCTTTTACTGTAAGTGGTTTTAGATGCTGCTGTAGCTTCTAAATCAGCTTGGAATTTTCTTCCTTCTATCTGATCTTTATGAGAAGCTATATTCAAATCATTCAGGTATCTCTGCCTGGCTTGCATATCTGACCAATCGTTAGCTCGGATTTGGTCTTGCCATGCACGTTTCTGTTGTTGCCAAGTAGTGATAGTCTGTACACCACCTATTACAGCTGAGATTATTAGGGTTGGTTCGCACATAATTTTATGAACTCAATAAGAGGTACACCATTGTATACATGGTAATTAATAAATTTAAACTTCAATAACTTAAGTAATTTTATATGACTTTCATTCCGCATATCTGCATGATTACATAGATAAGGATTAGGTAGAGCCTCTACCCAGCGTCGTGCTTCCCTTACAAAAGTATGTGGGTACTCTGTGCTGGCCTCAGTACAAAGCATCCATATAACATTCTCAGGGGTCACTCCTGCCACTCCGGCAGCCTTGCCGTTGGGAACCTCAAAATAAACTGAACTTCCGTATGCGGAATTATAATAAGACTGGACACAAATTGCTTCTGCACAGTATCCAGTCGTTTGTTCTGCCTCACGTCTGTCTTCCAGACGTAAGTTTTGCCCCACACTGAGAGCTAACTCTGCAGTGAGGGGTCGGATAAACTTACTTTCGTACATGTCGTCTAGTGTTATACCTCCCATCCCAGCTAGCTGAGATTAAGGTTGTGGTGAAAGGGTCAGGGATTTTTAATTTTAAAGTGTATTTAGTATTCTTACGTTGTATAGGTATTCTAACTTGTTTATTAAAATCTGAAGGTATCGTATTCATCTGAGCTTGATCTAAAATCATACCAGATTCATAATGAGTATAATCAGCTATCTCTGGTTCACTTACATAATCATCCACACTAGAAGCACTAGAATGAGCCCATCCTAAAAGGTTGGAGTATAGCTCAAAGTTACATGGACCTGATAAACCGAATTCAAAATTTATTCCAGAAATTCTGACATCACCATCTAAGTCAAATTGATTCGGAGCTAGTTGATAATATAAGTTAGGGAACTCAATCCAAGTAGTGTAGGAATAACCTAGAGCCATACGTTCACTTGTTAGATCCACATTAGAAAATGTTAGAGTAACACCATCACTAGATAACGCATCTGCTATATAGACAGCACCTTGATTTAAACCACCTAATACTACAGCATAAAATTTCCCACCATTATAATGATTCCCTGTAGTTTTGTTCGAGTCTACCTTATATGGTAGGGTGACTGTAGTCTTAAGTGTAGTAGCACTATAAGTTACATTTAAACCTGGTGTAGTATAAATACCATTTCCTGAAGTTGCGTTGGCTGTTGTATTCCATACAACCATACTATCTAAACAAGCTTCAAATCTTCTAGAAGTTCTCCTTACCCCAGGCCACGCTGCAGGTTCAACACCTATAGTATAAGACCTAGCTGACTCAGTTTCAGCAATTAACTCATGCCTATGTAAATGGATTTCATCATTTGGCCCACTAGTTACAGTGTAGAGTTTATTATTATCATAGAATGTGTGTACTAAATTCTGACATAAATGCCATGTATACCAAGCTGACTGATCTCGTTTCTCTCCTATATCAAAGTATTTATAAAACCAGAGTCTAACGTCATTCTTTTTACCGAAGCTAACTAAACCAGCTCCTGATTCTACAGTTATATTAGTAAGGTCTTTAGGTAAAAACTCAGGTACAACTCTTGTTTGTTCAACGATAACTGGAGCTACATCTCCATCTAAAATCTTAGTTTCGTAAGCTCTTGCATATGGTCCGTATGTAGATGTCCACATAACAGACGTACCCATATCTATTGGTCCTATCTTTTTATCGCACGGGTAACTAGATACTTTCTTTATTCTAACTGATTTACCAGATAAAACATCTGCATCAGAAAATAGTAAGAACTGACCTTCATCTGAAAATAACATCACACCCCTTTGTTTCACTAAGGCGTGGTTGATATAAGATGGTTGAGTATCATTCATACTTATATCAATAGGGTTATTATCAGTAGCAGTTATAGAAGAGACCTGAAAGAAATTAAAAAAGTCATTCGGTCTACTCATTACTACTTGTGCCCATGAACCAAAGCAAAGTCTATTACGGAAAAAGAAGATCTGCTGTATAGGTTGGTTTACAAAACTAGGAGGTGGGTTGGTTGTGATATCACCACATTCTCTAATCTTCCACTCTAATGTTTTACCTGGGTTATTACGAGCTGGTAGATTCGCATTTACAGGAGGACTTGCACTAGAATCTGCTTCACCTTTATACGTCCAAATAGTATTAAAACTTAAGTCATGACCACCTAAAGGTATACGTGTGAAATCAAATACACCCGTAGCTCTAGTCCGATTCAAAGCTCTTGGCATTGTATTCGGGTCAAGACCTTCTTGTTCTACAGCACGTGTGTTATTATCATGCTTTTCTTCAGTTTTATTTGTTAAGTTTTGTGGCCTAGCAACTTCCATCCAACTACCAGCACCACGCTCTGATTGACCTTCAAATTGTAGATAGTAATCATCTACATCAGTTTCTTCAGAGTTAGCTACTTTTACTAAATAACCGTTCTTACATTCAGCAGGTAGTTTACTTACATCCTCAACATTTGAAGAGAATACATTCATACCAGTACCTAAACCAGCCCCAGCAAAAGCTAGTTTACCACAATCAAGACCTTCAATATAAAGACCATCACCAATAACTTCACACTTACGGTTGGCTCCAAGGCTCAATGGATCTACATCTTTACCAGAACCAGAAGCAGCAGTACCATCAGTAGAACCTAAAATCTTATTTCTAAGTCCTGTTAGTATATCTAACTTACTCAGAACACCTTCATTAGGTGATTCCGGTGTACGGAAATAAGCATAAGGAGCATCGTTATTATTATTATTATGCTTATAAGCTACTGGGTCATAAGTTTTGAAAGCTTTAGCAGCTTCACATTTTAGCTTCCACTCTTTACCAACAACGTTTACTTCAAGTTCATCATCAAGCACCCCTTGATAATTATTAGTATTAACTCGTGCGCCATTAGCGTCAAACTTATGTAGCCAACAGTGTATGTCTGTTTCAGGGTTCTCTAAGAATCTACCACCATCTTTTAAAACTACAGTACCATAATACCTTGTTTTATAAAACTGTTTCCAGCTTTCAAAATCTCCAGACGCTGGTTCTCTATTATACTTTGCAATAAAAGCAGAACCATTAACTAAGAGATGACCTTGGACTTGCTCTTCACCTTCAATAGCACCTGTTGATTGTGAACCAGTTCTACCAAAACCTTTCTGACCACCATATCTACTCGTCGTATCAGTTTCTCTTGCATAAGGGTCATCATTCTCTTCAGTATCGTTGCTAGTAGTACTATCAGTTTTAATACGAGGAGGGTAGACAAATGTATTACTTACACCAGAATTATTTGCTTGCCAGTCTGGGTTTAGTACTTCTGTACTTTTTGTTGGTGGAGTCCCAGTATTAGTAGGCGCCATAGTTGCAGCAGTGAGCTGTGTAACCCTATACATTGTACTAGGTGTAGGTGCTTCAGCTGCAGCACTATTAGAAGCAGTAGATTTATAAATCACATACTCTGCGTTATGAGTAAGAGTATCTAAAGTGATAAAAGCTTTACCTTCTGATGTAAAAGTTGTTGAGTTAGCACCATCAGGTACAGGTGAATTAGAACCACCACCAATCTCACCAGTCATTCTTGTGGTTGTCTCTGGATTAGAGATGACTGTTGTATCAGCTATTTCACAAACTGCATAAGGAAGAGCACCTTTAATATTAGCACCATCCATGGTACGTTGAAGGTAAGTATCATTCCATGTTGTATTACCTTCATCTGTAACAGTAAACCTAGTACCTATAGGTATCACCTCACCGTTACCATAATTCCCACCACCAGGTTTTGGTACTGCATTATAAAACGTAGCACCAACTGTGATCTCTGTTAAATTCCAGATACGAATTTGTTTATCACTTGCAGTTGTGGAAGAGATGATCTGCATGAGAAACCTCTCATCTTCATCTCTATATAATTGATACCACATACCTCCGTTAAGTTGAGCACCCTCTAAGAGATTCAAGAATTCACCTGGTGGTCTTTTGACTAAACCGAACGTAACATCAGGAACTGCGTTATCACAAATCCTAAGCTGACCTGGGAATTTTATTACGTCTGGTTGTTGTGATACACCTCCTAAGAAGTTAGGTATCCGTTGATTGATTGCTGCCATTACCTTCTCTGTAGAACTTGATAAGGTCTGTAGACACTAGCGGGATTTAGACTAAATCTATTATCATTGAATATATTATAATCACCTTGTCTTGTATCATATTCAACAGCTGTTGCTCTTGATAAAGCTTCATCGGTGCCGATGAGTTCTGCATTTACTTGATCATTAACCATACGGTTACAGCCAATTCTACAAGCTCTTATTGTTATATAATCTCTAAAGACTTGAGGGATATCATCGAAAGCTATCATCCATATGATATCAACATATAGTTTATCCCCTGCAGACATAGCCTCAAAGTCATATCTATGGTGTTTTAAATCATATAACTTAACAGTACCATCATCATTCCTTCTAACAAGATCATACTTATCATCATGTTTAAAATGATTTAAATCTATTTGTAGTACATTCTGTGGTACGATAGCATGTTTACTGTCATCAAGTACTAATGGATATTCAGTTTCTGTATTAAATTTCCACCCTTCGGCTTGTACCTCACGGCATACTTGTCGGAGGGTTTGTTGAGCAATAGCCACTTCAGGACTTTTTGCAGTTAGCGTATTAACAGGTGACTCTCCAACACTCATTAGTATTGCGTTTACAGCATCCAGTTCGGTGGACGCGCCATAAGATATTGTTGCCATAATAATAAAAAAGGGGTACCGAAGTACCCCATATAAGATAGTAATATAAAGTTTAGAAAGCAGCGTTTCCTGAAGAACCTGCAGCAGCACCTGCAACAAGCTCAACACAAGCAGCTGGGTTCAGATAATCAGCACCCATTGCCAAGCGGCCAAGGATAACGTCACCCTGATAAATCACAGAAACGTCACCAGAGGTTACTTGAACCTGAGGTCCGATTGCTTCAACAACACCTGCGCCTTCTTTCTGGAAGATAAGGCCACAGCTGTTAGCAAACTCAGTCTCTTCACCGTACTCATTATTGATTCCGGTTACGTCAGCAGCAGCATCTTCGATAGCAGCTTCAACGAATGAACCAATGTTTCCTGGTGATGTTACTCCTGGGTTTGTAGCAGAAGCGGAACCAAACTTCGTACCGTACTTGCTCATGAACGGGATGTTCATTGACTTGAAGATCTTAATGCCTGCAATCTCAATGATACCGTTTCCGCCTTGTAGCGCAGTACCTTGTACGTCACGGTTAACTAGTCCGTTAGAACCAACAGCTTGTATTAGTTCATAGTATTGACGTGGGTTTAGTACTCCAACACGTCCGTCAGTACTTACACCTTTTTCATCTAGCGCAGCTGCAGCATCATAGAATGCATTGATTAGAGATGCAGAGACATAAGCGTCAGATCCTTGGTTGTTTGTACCAACACGGATTTGAGTACCACCTGGTTCAACAAAGTTGGACTTAGTGATTGGAGATGCAGCCCTAGCTCCACGTGTCAAAGCACGGAAGATAAGTCTGTCATACTTCTGAGCTAGTGCGTATCCAATCTTCTTGGATATCTCTCCTCTAAGCTCATAGTGAGCAAGTGTTTCGTCTAGCTCATAAACGAAAGCACTGGAGATGAGAAGGTCATCAACTGTGATGGTCTTCTCTGCTACGGGAGGAGCACCGTCGCTGTTACCAAGTATGGACTGGCCAGGTACATGGTATTCGGCTGTGGTGTGACCTGTGTAGATAAACTGTAGACTCTTACCATTCTTAAGAGTTCTCTTCGTAACGAGATCACGGGCTATAGCATTATGCTGGAAGCCTTTAAACATCTCACCACTAAACAGCTTTAGATATAAGGCTCTTGCGTCACCTGTACTATTCGCCTGACCTGGACGGGTCAGCGAGGCGGTGTGAGCCGTCGATTGATGTGCCATTTAAGGAATTAAAAATAAATTATTATATAAATTTTCACACGTGTAAATAAAAGTTGTGGTCTATCCCACCGTCTAGACGGCAAAGGGTATCTCCGTAGAGGCCAGTGCCAAAGAAAAGGAGGTCCGACTCTGAGGTGCCTCCGTTCCAGTTACTCTCCTAAGAGAGCTTCTTCAAGAGACTGAGGTTCACGTTCCTCTTCAGGAAGAACTACTTCATCAGTCTCATTATTCATATAGTCATCGACTGCTTTAGCAATCTTCTTACCTTCAGTATTTTCTGGTCCATAAGGGTGGACAAATGCTGTGGCTGCACTACTTTGATGTGACATTTTTCTTAGGTGTCTCCTTAGCAGGGGTTAGTTGTTTGACTTGAGATTCAAGATGGGCCAAGCTATCCGATAGGCTTGATTTTCTGCGACTGTAGGCAGCTTCAAGCTCGGCTTGCTGGGCTTTGACTGTTTGGATTTCTTCATTTACCTGCTTTACTCGGAGGTCATTAAGTTGGTCTTCCGTTACGACAACAACTGTGCGTACCGGAGGTGTTAACATATAGTCAAATAGTGAATACATTAGTAATCAGTTTTACAAGGTGGACAAGATCTACAGTGCTGATGTTCTTTCATATGTAGACCTTCAATAAAAATAAAAAACCCCAAGAGCAGTATTGCTACTGCCCAAGGGGAATCTATGTACCTCACTAGAAGGCGTACTTAACGCCAACCTTGGTACCCCAGGAGTTATCATCATCGGAGTCCTCGTCTGCTGTTAGCAGGGAGATCTCACCATAAACTCCTAAGCTATCAGTGGCTTGGAAGTTACCACCAACTTTACCTGAGAGTCTCCAGTCTGATTCTTCGCCTTGCTCAGAAACAATAGCTGGTCCTCCCTGAATGTAAAATTGTGCTTTCTCTCCACCACCTTCATATCCGACATGAACGTCGGTCACAGCTCCGATATACTCTGAACCCACGCGAGCCGCGTTGGATTCTACATTCGCGTATACCCCAGCATGTGCTGCAGGTGTCGCCAAGGCTGTGGTTGCCAGTGCGGCAAGTGCAATAGTTTTCATTGTTAATTAAATAGTTTTGGTATAAGGGATACCGCGATACTTTAGTTGGACTTTCATAGTCTTCTCCTTAGTACCCAACCCCCGTTCCATGATTGGGTTTCATGCGTCCCAAATGGGATGAACGGCCGTGGATCCCGTTGGCTTCTACTGGTTCGACTACCGAGCCGCCAATCATTTTAAAATATACCAGGTATGATCTGACCTGTTGTAATGTATGCACCAAGGGCTGCAACGAATCCAATCATTGCAAGTTGTCCATTGATACGCTCTGCGTTTTCAGAGTACTTAACATCAAGTACTTGGACTTGAGGCTCAGTAGCGAAACGATTCTTAGTCATTAAGATAAAATTAATTAGGTTAATGGCCGAGGATGATAGGTCAGGTCGGCGCTAACTATTCTATGCTAAATCTAGTGGAAAGTTATGTGCGTTCCTTTCATGCATTACTTCCATTCCGAGATCGGCACGGTTGAGTACATCAGCCCATGTAGGGACGACTCTTCCGGTTGAATCAACGATTG
>VTLG01002476.1_pt1 | contig 29590 bp, 51 predicted proteins | sample 4694571 | NCBI WGS metagenome assembly VTLG01 (sample SAMN12604809, study PRJNA352737) | marine metagenome | biome: ENVO:00000447; feature: ENVO:00000209|ENVO:00000569|ENVO:01000036; material: ENVO:00002151; isolation source: viral sequences binned using virsorter ...
CTCCGAAATTTTCAATTTCACCTGCATAGTCAGTGTTAGTAATATCTTCCACCACTGATGCAGTTCTAAAGAACTTTTGGACTTTTTGGCTGTATATTACCGGTAACCAATTACCCGAAGGTAAGTTATCATAACCGGCTGATTTGCTTATAGCCATCGTTTAGTCCTCCTATAGACTGTTAGTTAAAGATTAACGAATCCTACCTTCTGCTCTAGCTAAATCAATTTCCTTTTCGTTTTTTGCAAACTCATGAGGTTTCATTTTTGCTATCTCATTAAGCGACCAGATTTTTTTATCTCCTGCCTCTATTTCACGTTTACTAGTTGATGTTACTGATTTTGATGCCTCTAATTTGCTATTAACTTTTTTCTTACTAAGACCTGTATCCATTTTATACAAATCAATAGCACGAGCAGCTAATGTTGCATTTGTTGAATTATCATAAAGCCATCCTTGAATTGTAGCATCTTGAAGTTTAACCCATTCATGAAATTTATCATCCGCTCTAATTTCATTAAAGTCAGGATGAAGTTTAGCTAATTCCACTTCCGCCTTATCTTTCTGAACTTCCTGTTGCTTTGTTTCTAGTTCTCTAAGTCCAGTTTCAACTTTCTTAGCTTTTTCATCTGCCTTTGTATGTGCTATAGTTTCTATAACATCATAGACATCTGGGTATTTTGCTCTCCAAGCATCTATTTCTTCTTTTGTCTTGGGTAACTTTATTTTATCAGCGTTATCTTCTAGCTGTTTTTTAAGTTTGGAAACATTATCCTTATGCTTATTTACAGTAGAATCGTAATGGCGTTTAAGGTCGTCATATCTTTTCTTAAACACCTTCTCTTCAGCATTAACAGGGCGTTCTTCATCGGGAGTGGCTTCTTCTTCTGAAGAAGTGTCCTTTGAAACGGTAGCTGTGTCGTCTGTTTCCTCTTTTTCAGCTTTACGCTTATAAGGGGTAGGCTCGAGAAGAGCCGCAGTTTGAGATTCATCTTTTTCTAAAGATTTCTCTTCTTCATTAGATTGAACCTCTTCATTTTTATTTTCTTCCATTTTATTCTCCTTGGGTGCTGTTGGAAGAACAGGTCGCCCGTCTTATTTGACTTGGGGCTATGACTAAGCAGTCATAGGTGGCCTGTCCATTGGTGCTCCTAAACCTTCAGGTGAAGGTGGAGCCTCTGCTGCCGCCATTTCTGGTGGAGCAGAAACTGGTTGTTCTGTTGCTAGTGGTTGTCCACCTTGTGTCATATCTTCTACAAATTGTCGCATTGAATCTTCTGGTGCTTGACCAGGATATCTTTGCATTATTATTGAAACAGGTATTACAATTACAGGCTCTGTTGGGCCTCTATCTGCAACAGGTGTTATATCTATGCCTTTTGCTTGTAATGCTTGTTTCACATCTTCTGTTAAGTGCATGTCAAGAACAGCATCATCTGCTCCTCCTGCCATTGGTTGTCCTGCCGGAGCCATTGGTGCTCCTTGCATTTCTTGTCCAGTAGGAGGTTGTGCTCCCATAGGATTTCCCATCATTCCGTTTGCCATATATTTCTCCTATGCAACTTTTAATTTATTATTTAATGTTTCTATGTGCTCATCATCATAGTCTGCAAATTCATAATTATTAATTATAAATGTTCCACCTTCTACTATTGGTACATATACAAATTCTGGTTTATCATTTATAACAAATGAATCTGGGTGTTCAGAAACATATATCCAATTATTATTATATTTAACTTTATGTGTTCCTGTAACTCTTACATTATTAAGAGAATACATATCTTCATCTAATTTTAGTTTAACTATTCCTAAAATTTTAGCACCATTAATTAAATCACCCGGTTCTAAATCTTTAATAAATTTATTACCAATTAATTGTTTTGGATGGAAACATGTTTTTCGTTCTCTAGGTGTTGTTTCAGTTTGATTAGAACCTGCCCCTGCTGCATCACCCGGATTACCAAATCCTGTTGGTGGTGAATAAGTTGTGCTTGGTGGTGAATAAGTTGTGCTTCCTCCTCCTCCATTAGGACTACTACTTATATTAGAATCACCCCCAGTTCCAAATCCTTGCACATCATCTACAGGGCCATATGTCTGTTCATAAAATTGTTCGCCAGTTGGTGGAGAACTTGTGCTACCATCTTCTTTTACATCTTTTTTTACATCTGTTGTAACATCTGCCATAGTCCAAGTATCTGAATTTTGTATTGCATTATTTGCTTGTTTAACAACTTCTTGCCAAGAATTATATCCTAATAGTCCTGCATAATTTTGTCTTTGTTCATAACTTAGTGCTTTTGTATTTATACCTTTAATCAATCTTTTCTTTAAATTCTCTGGTAATTTTAATCCACTTTTTTCTAAATTAAATAAATATTGTATTCCTTTAACTAAACCACCACCGCTAGAACCATCTGCATTTATATATTTTCCTTCAGAATTATAATATCCACCTTCAGAATCTCCTCTAACATTTACATTACCATCTCTATCAATTATACCATTAGGTAGTGCCATAGCCTGCTTAACTTTATTCATAAAATCTTTACTATACCCAACATAAGTTACATCAGAACCTCTGCCGCCTTTTGTTGAAGTATCTTTATATATCATTCCACCTTTTAAAGAATATACTGAATTACCTCGTAGAAATTTATTCCATATATTATCATTTTTTGGTTGCCATCCTTCATCTAATATTTTAAAATAATCTTTATAACTTCTATAATTATTAGCTTGTAATAAGTTAATACCCCATTGTGCTATTATGGGCATATTAGATGTATCTTTTAATTGTTCTTGAAATTGAATTTTACGATATGCATTTTTTTCATCATCAAATGCAATCCATCCCCTATCTATTCCAGCAGAAATTAACATATGCTCATTCATTTGTGCTCTTGTTTTAGCAGTAGTTGCATATGGAAATATTTTACCATAATTAATACCAGATTGATCAAATGCAGAACCAGGTTCTGTTACAAGAATTGGATTACCACTCTCATCAAAACCTGAAATATCTTGTTGAGGAACATATGCTCTAGCACCTGTTAATCCTGCTAGATATTCTGGAATTTGAGGCATATCTCTTCTATCACCCATTCCAATACTTTTATCATCTTTTTCACCACCGGATATTCTAAATTGTTGTGGTTCAGGTATGCATTGTTTTAATGTATTATCATAAATATATCCTGCAGGACATTTAGTATCTTTTTCTGTATCATCATCTTTATCTTCAGTAGATGCAAATTTAAAATCTGGGTCTTTACTTGAAAATGAATCTGTATCTATAAAATCATTTGCTTCATTTGTAAAATTCCATGTTGCAGTAGAGGCATTATAATTTAACCCCATTGTACTTCCTTTATATTTTGTTGTCATCTAATTTTTCTAAGTTGTTCCCGTAGGTTTAGGAGTTCCTTGAGGGAAGCCACTCTCCCCTGGTTGCGGTACACCTCCAACTCCGATGTTGCCACCTCCAACGCCTGTAGGGTCGTTTGGATTCGCTCCTGCAGGAGCTTCTCCATCAGAGGCCATTGCTGGCTGTTCACCAGTGCCTTGATTTTGTTGATTTCCATTTGCCATTCCCATTATTTTTGCAAAGATTGCCGCTTTTTCTGGATCATTAATTAATTTTTCAGGCTCTATATCAAGTGATTTTGCAATCTCTGATAATATAGAGTGCCATCTAACAAATGGAGCCAGATTTTGATTTGATGCTACTTGTAAGAAAGTCATTAATCTTTGTGACCTTACTTCTTTTTGCATCAATGATGATGTTCCCCGTGCCTTAACATGTAAATCTCCTTTTATTTCTGGAGAATCAGTATTAAACTGCATATTCCATGAAAAGAATGTTTCCCCTAAAGGTCGTAAAAGATAATCATCAATATTTTTTATAACTGTTTTAATACTAAGAGCTGCTGCTCCCATTAACATAGACATACCGGCTGCAGTTCTAGTTGTAGATTGCACACCTGTTGTTCCATGTGAATAAGATGGTATTCCTGTTGATTCATCTGCTAATTGTCTAAATTTATCAAACATCATTAAATTTTCTGTTGATGTATTAGGAAATTTAACTCCATGAATTGCTTGACCAGGCATACCACTTTGTCTTCTAAATATTTTACCAGGAAATACTTTCATATCTTGACCAGGTACTAACATAGTTTCGTCTATATCAAATACTAGATTTCCTGCTAGTGCTAAATTATCAATAGCCATTCTTGCATGGCCATTCATAATTGTTTGTGCATCATCCATATTTTCTGGAATACCTACTCCAAAAAATTGGTAAGGATTTATCTCATATGGACAAACTAAATAAGGTAATCTTGTAGGTGTAAATGGATTTAATACTAATCTAATAATTTGTCCGTTACATACCCAAGCATTAACTTGAACTTCATCAAGTTCATCTAAATCATTTTCATCAATTTCAAGTCCTGCCTCCATTGCAAGTTTAGAATCTAATGTACCCCAAAATTCTAAAATTTCATATCTATTTTTATCGAACTCATCAATTGATTCTCTATCTTGTAATGATGCCTCATATCCACGAGCCTCATAACTTGCACCCATATTTAATGCATCTTTAATTGCTTCTGATCTAAAATATGGTCTGTTAATTAAATCTCTAATTTGAGAACGAGTATATACATGTCGTTGAATAACATATTCTGCATCTTCAATTCTTACACAATCAGGATCAGGATAAAAATCCCAACATGATACTGATTCTATTCTTGGTACTAATTTTGTTTTTGGTGAATAAGTATTTTCACCAGTCTGCTCATCTTTTATCCAGTTATGACTAGATTGCTCATATGTAAATGGGCCTTTGAGTATTCCTGTACCAAGTAAAACAGTTTCAAATAATGTATGTCGCAAAACAGATATAGCACTTGATTCATCTAATTGGTCATGAACTAATTTTTCCATATTAGCTGCTGCCATTTCAGCAGGACTAATTTGAGGTTCAGCCGCACCATCTTTTGCCTCACCCTTTTTAAAATCAATACCTTCATATGTATCTTTTAATCCACCTAAAATACTTGTAGCACCTGGTGGTAATTCATTACCATCACCTGGATATCCATAAGGATTTTGTGGTTCTTCAGATGTTTGATCTTGAAATTTAGATACATGAGCATATTCTGCTATATTTTCTGGAACAGGTGTAGGTTCTATTCCTACTGGAAATTTTCCACTAGAAAATAGAACTTCTATCAGTTGTCCATATGCCGCTAAAACTTTTGTTTTAGTTATCTTAACAAATACTTTTGATTTTTCACTTTCAGTAAATGCCATATCATTTCCATAAACTCCTCTATAGTTACGATATGATCTTAACCATCGTTGCTCATCAAATTTACGAGCATTTTCTGAATCAATAAATTTGCCTTTGATTAAACCGGCAAGACCTGATATTTCATGTTCTTCTTTAGCCTTACCCTTTTTATCAGATAAAGCAAGAATATCAGCTTGCTGTACTTTTGCCATTATTTTTAACTATTAAATGAACCTTGTTTAATTTTTGCTTTTGACCATGATTCTGGTTTTGCATTTGCTGCTTTACCACCTGCATCAGAAAATTCTCCATGAGAATATTTTTTATTCATACCCCCTTGAATTTTTTCTTTTGAAGGTGCTCCATCAGCAACTTTTGAAAACTCTCCATGTTTAATTTTTTTCATTATTTCTGACATTATTTTCTCCTAATAATCTTTTTCATTTGCTTTCTTCCAAAATGAAGATTGCACATGACTGTTTGGTTTGCTTGGATAGTCTTTTGTCGCAACATTAGGATCAGCTTCTCCCCCATGCATTGATAAATTAAGACTTTTCATTTTATCCTTTTTTTTTGGATAGGGCATACCAAGGTCACCCTGTTTATATTTTGTCAGTACTGGTTGTGGCATTTAGCCCTCCTTGATTTTATCTTTTAAATAATCCATTAATTTTGGGTTATCAACAAAGACTGTTGTTAAACCATTAGTTAAACCATTAACTAATTTTTCTTCTTCTTTCTCTTCTAGTTCTATATTCCATTGATATACTATTGCGTGTAATATTTCATGTAATAAAGTATTAGCATGAGAAACTCCTTTTTCATCAGTTGTATAACCAATGATTCCTTCTTTTGAAAAGAATTGACCATGAGCTTCATTTGCTGTAGCTACAGTTTGTTTCCACTCTTCTAATTTATATTCTCTATATCCTATTTTAATTTTATCAGGTATTTGCATTAATAACCAAATATTCTATCTGCAGGTTTAAATTTTTCTTTTTCTGTATATCTATTTGCTTCATAACTTTTTGGATGTACACTTCTACTCATAACTCCATAACGAAGTGCATCATAAGCATGATCTTCTGCATGTGTATCCACATCTTCTGGATTATTTTTATCTATTGGTAACATAGGTAATGTTTTAATTAAATTAATACAATTAGAAAATATTTTTAATTTTGGTTCATTAGTATCTTTATCTAAAGCTAAATTTTTATGTAATTCTAATTTACCTGCTACTCTACTTCTTGGTGACCTATCTGATGGTCTCCATTTACATCCTTCTTTAATCATTGTTTCTGCAATACTAGGGCCGGCATCCCCTCTTCTTGCCCAAGTTGAAGAATCCAAGATTCCGTATCGGATATATTCATCATGTTCTTTTTCCAAGACTTGTCTGGCAAAGATATCTGCCGTAACTCGTTTGGTATAATGCTCTCTGTATACCCAGAAATTGTTATCATAGTCAACTGCAATCCAGAGAACGCAAGCCGCAGATGAATACCCCCAGTCGCACGTTCTGAATCGTAACCAATTGCGGGGAATGTCAAAAGGCTGAACAACGTGCTTAGTAAGGCTAAATTCCGGAAAAGCCGAATTTTCAAATGCACTCCAATCTCCTTCTAAAAATTGTTTACGTTGTACTTCCGGTAAAGATGATAGCATAATAAGATAATCATCTGTTTGCATAAGATATGGATTATCTTGTAACTTAGCTGGTATAAATCTTCTTGTTATTGATTTTTGACCTGCTATTGTATCAATCTTAACTTCAAAAGCTGTATTAGGTTCTGCCGGGTCTACAAACATTTCTTTAACCCATAATGAACCTATGTTTCCCGGATTACCTGTAGCTCGCATAAAGACAGGTATTTCCGGATCTACACTACGAAGTGATGAACGTAAAAAATTATATATTTCTGGAGTAGGATATTGAGGTAACTCATCTATTCCAATCCATGTATATGATTGACCTTGGTAACGAAGAACATCTGTTAAATTTTCTGCGTAACCAAATTCAATTCTTGCCCCTGATGGAAATCGCCATTCTTTTTCTTGCTCTCTCCATTTAGCACCGGGATATGCTTGACCATATAATCTTTGAGAATGATTAATCATATCTCTTAATTCTGGCATTGAACGTCTAAGAAGCAATCCTCTATGATGTGTTTTATCACAATATCTAAGTGGGTCAATAAGCATGGCATAAGATTTACCACCACCTCTTGCTCCACCATAAAATACTTCTCTTTCAGAAGATGCTAAAAACTCTGTTTGAGGGCCTTTATTAGGTTCAAATATAACATTTTCTTTAACATGCTTTTGCACATTAGGAGGAAGATTATCTACTTCATCCTCTGTTATAACACTAGGAGCAGTACCTTTTAAAGCAGCATCTGTTTTTAAGATATTTTCTTTTTTTACTTTTGCATTTTCTATAAGCTGCCGTGCTTTTTTTATTTTCTCATTTTGAGTTTTAATAACCTTTTTAGCAGTGTACTTTGCTTTAACTTTTAAACTGAGGTTTCGCTGTTGCTTTTCTCCTCGTTTTCTTCCGAGATTTGATTTTGGTTTAGGTGGTTCAATGTTGTCCATCTTTTATCTACAATCTTTTTTAATCCTGTATGTGTAATAGAACGTCCTGTTTTTTGTGTTAACCAACGTGCTACTTCACGATACGAACAATTATTTAAATATTCTTTTGCTTCTTTCAGTGCATCTAATTCTGATTGTACTGGTTCAATATAATCTGGATCATCAGCCAGTTTATATCCAAAAGGAATTGTCCTTGCTTTACGTTTGAGGAGCATCTTTGGCAGGTAAGATAAATATACCATGAGCAACTTGTGCATTGATATCTATTTTATCTTTCTTGACAAGTCCTACTCTATCTAATATCTGTTTTGCCGCTTCCATTCGAATATTAACACCAGGTGTTTTTCCATCTTCATCTAATGCATCAACCAATCCCTTTACAGCTTTTGCTGAATGTAATGCAAGAGAATATTCTGCTCTTTCCATGATTTCATCTTTTAAAGCCTTTACAACTTTTGGATATGAACTAGGAGCATATCCTGCAAGTTCACCAGCTTTCTTTGGATTGCCTTGGGCTTCTCCAAATAAGAAATCAATAAAAGTCTTTTGCTGAGTGCTTAATTCTTGTTTCTGTCTTTTTTCCGGTAACATTTTTTTCTTTTGGTTTAGTAAATATTTTCCACCATGCTGCTGCTAATCCATATGGGTCATCGTGTGGATAACCAATACAGTTAAGCCCAGCGTCTTTTTTGTTTACTTTTTTCCCTTCTTTCTTTCGACCACTCTGGGATGTTTTTATTTTTTTTATCACGTTCTTTATAACCCTTTTCTGCTGCTTCTAATATTTGCTCCCTGGCTTTGTCTTCCTTTCCACCCATATCTGATATAATAGATAAATTAGGAGCTGTAATAACTCTTCTAATATTATTATCCCTACACGGAAAATTTCTTTTATAGATAGGAAGATGTTCTGTAAATCTTTCCCCAGTTTTTTTATTTTCAAATTCATATAGTGGCATTATGCTATGTCTGTATGCCCTTTAAATTTTTTATCATTAGGTGATCTTAATTTAGAAGATTTCCATTGATAAGAACTTCTATCTTTTGATGAACCTAAAGCTCTTCTAATTTCTTCTTCTGTTAATAATCCTAATTTTAGTGCGTTTGGAGCACCGTGTTCATTAATAATGTCAATAATTTTTCTTTTTGTTATCATATTATTTTCTATGCGTTATTAGCCTCGTATGATGTATGCTCACAACATTTACATTCACATTCTCCACCACAACATGATCCGCCATTACTACAATGACATTCATGCCCACATGTTTTACAAGTTGTACAATCTTCTGGTTTCATATTTTCTCTCAAATGCCATCCGTAGCGTTGGCTCCAGATAGCTTTCTGTATCATGATGTTCTAAATTTTTTGCCAGCAGACTTAGTTCTCGGGTAGGAACGATTTTTGCTTGCTGTTTTAACTGATAGATTGCTAGCTTTCGTATTCATAGCATTTCCATCTCTGTGGTGAACGTCTTTACCGTCACCTTTTTTTACTAAGCCTGCTCGCATTGCCATGCGTCTTGCTTTATTACGCATAGTCCTCTTCTTTTTACGAAGAGGTGATTCTGTTTTTGCCTCTTGTTTATAATTTCTTACGTACCCAGGAGAACTAGGCATACATAGATTTAGATTTCTTAGCCTTTTTATCTGCTCTCATTTTCATAGAACCAGATTTAGCTTTAGCAGTAGTACCTTTTCCAAGCTTTTTCTTCATACCAAGTGATTTAACACCTGCTTTCTTTCCTAATTTGCCATATAATGCCATATTTTTCTCCTAAGTTATATTTTCTATAAGTTTTTTAATAAATTGGTAATCTTTTTGATTTGTTTTTCTATAATAGTGAAACTTTTTAAACTGTTTTTGTAGATTTTCTCTATGTTTTGTTTTATCTTCATTAGATTTTGCATTGTAATACTCTTGACTTTCCTTAATTATATCTTCTTTTAGGCTGAACAAGCTATGCATTCTTCTTCTTCAACAGTTTGTTGAGGATTTTTAAGCTTTTCATTCTCTGCCCTAAGTTCAATTCTATCCCCATATGCCTTTTCTAGCTTATTATAAAGATAATCTTTATCTTCTTTTAGTAATTGCACGTCTCTTTGTAAGTTGGAGACGGTTTTCATTAGTTCTTCAATCATATCATTTGTTGTCATTTTGTTCTCCAGGGTTTAGGGTATAGAAACCAATGGAAAACTTTATGTTCCATCGGCAGTTTATCGTTAGAACTCGTGTTTAAAGTGGTGAGTTCCTAGACCACCAATGGAATTATATATTACCTATAGACGTAAAGCCATGTTAAGTAAGTAAGCGGTGTGCCATCTTGCCTAAAATAAATAATATATGGTTTCTATTATAGTGGTTGTCACAGTTTTGTCAAGTCTTTTTTACAATATTTACAAAATAATTTATTTTATCCTTGACAAATCCCCCACAGAGTGTATAATGAATTACCACCCCTAAAGGGGGCCTTAACATCCCCCAGGAGGATATATAAAATATACTATAATATGACATATTAAGGTATACCTTAAGGTTTCTGGGGACGATGGTTTACAACCTTATTTTTATATTTTGGCATAACCGTGTACTCATTAATAGGAAGGTAGGGGGGGTCGCCCTGCCCACCTTAAAGGAAATTCGCCTGACCTCAGACCGTACTAATAAGACCGTAGGACAATTACCGTAGTTCCTGTTTTGTTCTCATTTATGATTTTTCCAGTTCTTAGGGGAACATTTAGGGAACATGGTTTCCACTATTAAGTGAAATAGCAAGGTTTAAAATTTGTAATTATTTGTAATAAATTGTTAGTATTTCAGTATAATATTATATTGACAACCACCTGACTTTATGCCTTAGATGTTCGCTTTTTGTTCCAATTATTAAAGCTCAGGGAATTAAAAAAGCCCCTATTAATTTAGGGGCTTTGTAATTTGAAAGCGGTATTTATTTAAAATCTATTATTATTTTCTGTTACCTAGTGCTTTCATTATTTGTTCATAACGATTGCTATTAGAGGTAAATTGTTCAGCAACAAAAACGAATTTTTCATTACTAAGATATTGTTGAAAGTCTTTGTTATTTGAAAGGCTTTCATTTATTTTATTAATAATAGTTTTAATATTTCCATAATCATTTCTTTGTAAACTTTCAGAAATAATTACATCTAGTAAATTATTCAATTCAGTAAATCTATGGTTACTCATTACATGAGCATCCTCTTTTTTTGCTTTTTGAATTTCTGATTGTAAATCAGATATACTAGATTTTATATTATCGTCCCTATCTCTAGAGCCTTTTTTTTCAATAAATCTATAATTGATAATTGTGTTGGCAATATCTATAATTTGATTAACTGTAAAATTTTCAAATGTTTTAATATTGTCCTCAATATCTTTTATAAGTCTTTTATCGAAGCCATTAGCATTAGTTAGAATTGCGGATTTTATCTTAGTATCGAGAGAGTTTAAAAAACTTAATCTTAAATACATTTCGTTGCCTCTCATAAAATCCCCACTATTAGCGGTAGGAACAATAGCCGTTAAACTGTCTTTTATTGTGTCCACCTTACATAATGGTAGTTGTTCTAACTTACTAGAGCCATTGTGATAACGACCTGTCATAAACTGAACGGCAGGAGCAATTTCTTTTAATAGTTTAAAATGTAAATAATAATCACTACTAGATTTTTTAAAATCGTTCCATGTAAGATTATCATAAGTTTTATTTAAACCATTTATATATATGCTCTCAATCCATTTCTCTAATTGTTCATTAGAAATAGTATTGTCCTTTTCAGAATTTACTACACATTTATGAATAGATAGTTTGTCGTCAATAGTTATTAAAGAACTTTGAATTAATAAATTTGCTTTTAATGATAAACCCTCATTAAAATTTTTTGCATTTTCAATTAATAAATCCTTTAATGTAGAAAATTTGTCAGTAGGAATTACTGACATTTCAGTATCAATTTTTTTAATAGTATTACTTTTCATAATAGTACCTTTATCACTTTCTGATTTTAAAAATTGTACCGCTTTCATAATTACTATTATGCACATATTTTTACCTATTACAATTTTTTTGTTTGTTTTCTGCGTTTTTTTTATAACCCTTATATACTGCCAATTATTAAGATTTTTAGACTAACTACAAAACTTTCATTTTTTCCTTGTTTTCTGCGTGGTTTAGAAAAAAGGCTCAATACTGCCATTTATTAAATTTGTTTCAACTGGTGAAACTGGAACTAAAATATTTAAAAATTTGCATACCGTAGTTTCTCAAAGAAAAGCAATGTGAAACCGTAGTGCTACAAAGTCAAGAGTTTGACATAGCTGCCTAGAAATGGTATCTTATAATTAGAAAGGGAAACATGGTAAAAATAAAAATGGTTAGTATGTTTACCGACAAGGAACATACACGAGATATTCCAGTCACTCAGGAACAGCTTGATAAGTGGAATAGTGGCACACCTATACAAGAGGCTATGCCACACCTCACACCAGACCAACGAGAATTCTTAATGACTGGTGTGACTGAAGAAGAATGGGCCAAGTATATGCCTAGTGAGGAGTAAGTATGACTAGAGAAGAAAATTTAGAAGTCCAATTAGAAAAATCAAATATCTTATTACTTGAAGTTCTTCAAGTGTTTGACTACGCTGAGTGGGAAGTTATTATAGGAAAAGGATTTGAAATAAAGAAGAAAATTGAAAAGCATTTAGCTACTCCATTTAAACCCTAATGAAAGGAGAATACGAGAAACCCCCTAGAAATAGGGGGTTTTTTTATGTCCAATCGTTTGACATAGGTCTTATAAAATGCGATAATATAATTGTAAAGGGGAACTTTACAAAAACTAAAACGAAAGGAAACTTATGTCCGAGAAAACTATTGGTCAAATTGTACCAAAGATTCTTCATAAATTAGCATTAAAGCTAATTAATAAAGGCGTAATGACAAAGGCTGAATACTTTAATATTTTAAAGGATTCAAAAAAGTCTTTAGAAAGAAAGGAGATTGTTATAAACCATGATAGTACCATTAATTGACGGCAGGTACACGGCTGAAGATTTAACAATCTTATTGTCTAGTGCTAGAACTATTGTTGCTAAATTTATAAAGGCAGATGGGACTAAGCGAGTGATAAGATGTGATTTTAAGCCTCGTGTTAAATACTATGACGACAGGTGGAAAAGGTGGCGAAAGATTAAGAATATGAAACGGCATGAAACTACGAGTGAATCTACTCAATATCTTCATGTGTTTGATAAGCAAAAACATAGCTTTCGTAAAATCAATATGGATACATTATATTATTTTAGAGTTAATCGTGATAAATATTTATGTAAGCCAGTTGATATATCTGAAAAACCATTTGACGAACCACAAGTAGAGATTGAGAGGTTGCCATGAAGAAATATCCAGATGATATAGATAAACATTCATGGGATATCATGGTTGAATATGCTTGTTATTTTTTAACAATGGTATTTTTCTTGTCTGTTATTTGTGTAGTATTTATGATGATAAAAGATATTATGCCATGATAGCAGAATTTTTAATAATGATGGTATGCTGTTTGATTGGTATATTTATAATATTTTATATGATGAAATAAAATTTCTTATTCCTCCTAATAAGAATGAAAGCCCCCGACAAGTTCGGGGGTTTTTTATTTGACATAGAGCTATAAAAATGCGATAATATAATATTGAAAGGAGGTATCTATGTCTAAAAAAAAGAAAAAAAATTATCAATATTCATTTCCTTTTCACCCACTTGCAGTTGATGGAATAGGTAAAACATATAACGAAAGATTATTAGATGAATATGCATATAATAATTTTAATGAAAACAAAACAATAAAAAGTTTTCATAGAAAATTTTGGAAACATAGCAAACCAACGAAGTCCCAACTACGATTAGCTTGGGAATTTTATAAACCATTTGATAACATAGAAAGGAGGTACTAATGTTAAATCAAAAAGAAAGAGCAGAACAAAGAATCATTGATAATGAAAATGATTATGAAGATATGGATGATATCATTGCTAAACATTTTGATTCAGACGATTCATCAGTTGATATTACTGATTGGGTTTTACATGAAATAAAAACCAATGTTGAACATAGGCATCTGCGTTCATTTACTTTTGCAGAAGTTGAAGCAAATGTAATTGCATATGCAGAAGTAATGAAAGAGTCCAAAGCTGTTTGACATAGGCTTAACTATTTGATATTATTACATAATTTAAGGGGATAATTCTGTCCCCTTAACACACACCTAACACAAAATTAACACATAGGAGATAACATGACAGGTTTATCAAAAAAAGAATACAATCAAGATATTGATTACAAAGTAGAAAAAATAAAGGCTATGAAAAAAGTAGCAGAAAAAGTCACACTAACAGAATTTATAGAACAATATCCAAGACATGATTATGTAGCTTTAGGTAGTTTTTGGTATTCTGTTAATGATGATATAGATTATTCTAATATATCCTATGGTGGTACTGACCCAGAATAGACTATACTTAAATTTATATACTAAGGCCCCCTTTCGGAGGGGTAATTCATTATATCAATATTTAAGGATTTGTCAAATGGGAACAGTTATAACACTAATTATTATTATAGTTTTTTTTATTGTAATATTCGGTAAGAAATTATGAAACTAAAACAAGCAAAAGAAATTATTATTAGTTTGGGTAAGGCAGGTAAAATGCCTTGCCCAACTTATAATACTCCTGCAAAATTATGTAAGACAGGAAGTAAACTAAGAAAAAGAAAAGGCTCAACCTGTCATGGTTGTTATGCTATGAAAGGAAATTATTTATATCCTAATGTTCAAGCAGGGTTAGAAAAAAGATTTCACGCTTTTAAACATGAACGATTTGTCGAAGCTATGTCTATGATGATTAACAGGTATTCAGAAAAGTCTGGATACTTTCGTTGGTTTGATAGTGGTGATTTAGCAGATATACATATGCTAGAAAAAATAGTTATGGTATGTCAAAACACAAAAAAAATAAAGCATTGGCTACCAACAAGAGAAGTAAAAGTTATATCAGATTATTTAAAAATATATAAAGAGTTTCCAGATAATCTTTTGGTTAGAGTATCTAGCCCAATGATTGATGGAAAGCCGTTGAGGTTTGATTATACTTCAACAGTACATCACAAAGAAAAGCCCATAGGTCATGATTGTCCATCAAGATTTCAAGAAAACAAATGTATGGATTGTCGTGCTTGTTGGAGTAAGGAGGTAAAGAATGTCAGTTATCATAAGCACTAATTTGACATAAGGTTAAGATTAGTCTATAATATGATTAACGAAAGGGGGCTTATATGCCTAAAACAATGTTAAATCAAACTATGAGTAGACCTATATTGTATGCGTATGCTCAAGAACAAATCGCTAAGACACCAAGTAAGTGGCTTAACGAAAAAAAGAAAAAGATTGAGGAATTCAAAGCCATAATTCCACAAATAAAAGAAATCGTCAAAAATAAGATAGGCAATTTATATCCAAAGGAAGAATTAGCTATCCTTAAAAAATATGAATTGACTAATCAAGAATCTTGTTTCTGGTTCACCGATAGGGAAGAAGAATCAAAGAATAGGCACTCAAGTAATAAAGAAAGGTCTGTCTATGCCAACTTTGATTGTGATGGTTATGGTCGTGGGTATTCCTATGGTTCTTCTAAAAATAATGAAATAGGTAATCTATCTCGTGATGATTTAATTGCTCTGTATTATGAGGATATGGTAGCAAATGGAATTGATGTAGTTAAATACAAATTTGTTGAAGACAATGGTTGTGATTACAATGGTAAAAAGGCAACAACATATCATCAAGAAATTAGAGGTATAAAAGAAAAAATTGATGGGTATCAATCTAAATTCTTTGAAGATAATAATATGTCTATGGAATTTACTATGCCTAATTCTAATTATTCTTGTTATCAACGAGCACATTTAATTACTCCAGAAGAATACCAAGTCTTTATGATTTGGAATGATAAACTTGAGGGTATTCGCTTAAAATGGCACAAGCATTATGAAGAAATGAAAGAAAAGTTCAAGGCATATGCAGAACTTATTCGTTCTTCTAAAACTCTTGAGCAAGTCATTGATGTATGGTCTGAGGCTGAGAATGTACGCCATAAAATTTCAGGAACAGGAACAGCTTTGGCTTTATCATCTATATCAGAGAGTGTAATACAACAGGATATGGCAGAGCGTAAACTTGCTGATACTGTTGCCGTTGTTGTGACACCTAAAGAAAGTGTAGGTGTGTAATGTATTCAAGAGAATATGATACGGGTACTGATGGGTGGGGCGAAAACTCCACCCACTCATACAATGCTAGTGAACACCCATTAGAATTTGATTTTACTTTTGATGAAGTCACATCAGTATATCATGAGTCTGGCTCGGCAGGAACAGCCTATTATGTCAATGTACAAAAAGATTTAGGTAATGGTCGAACAAGACAATTTTATGGTATTCATCTTCATGTATCTGATTGGCTTAGATTGTTCCAACGAGAAATGGATAGAGCAAGGCAAGGATTACCACCTACTAGATATTTAGCTCAACGAGCAAGGAATATTTATTGGGTAAATCCAACATTGTGCAATCCTGTAATTGATTATGCAAAGTATCCTGCAACTCAAAAAGCTAACCAAAAGAAAATGGTAGCATAATGAGAATTATATTACTATTACTTTTTATTCTTGTTTTATCTAGTTGTTCTTCCTATAAAATGAAAGTAGGAAAAAAGTGTATGGATAATGGACAAGGTGGGCAAACATGGAGTAGAGTCTGGTTTGTTCAGAAAGGTGTAAAATTTGATGAGTGCGTTTGATGTAGATACAGAACACCAAGATAGAGCAATACGAAAATATAATGGTGTTGATTATCCTCGATATATTTTTTATGGAATCCCTCTTAATGAAGAGGGGTTGCATTTCATGAGTTTAGTAAAAAAATACTTAAACAAAAGAACCTATACATACAGAAGGCGTTGGCGAGGAAAGGGAAGTTATAGACATTCCTGTCCCCCTGAAGATGCTGATAGCTTTGTTGTATATATAGATGAAAAGGATTCCACTTAACTGTGGGATATTCTAGCTGAGGAGAACCTTGAAAATATAGGCTTCCATAATCCAGAAATGGACAGACGCTAGAAAAGTTGTTTCGACAGTTCAAGATTTCTATAGAATCTTGTTCACGACTAGCAGGGGAGAAACAACGACTGGCTTGGGTAGTGCCATTGAAGTGCGAGAAATCGTAGGCAGATAAAACTACCCACATAAGTTTAAGAGTTTTACAACTATGTTAATGGCTTGAATCCAACGGATTGCTGTTTATCCTTCGTAGCAAAACAGTTAGTTGTAAGCGTAGCAAAAAAGAAACGCCCTAACCAAAGCTGTACATATGGTGGTAAGTCGGACTTGTTTGCTAAAGTAGTAGTAGTACCTCGCTACTCCATAATGTCAGGGGCGTCTCTTTCGTACGCCCTTGACTTTTTTTTTAATTAAACTATAATGTCCTTATGAATTTCAATCAACAATATACAATTATTAATTCTATAATTCCTTCAGGGGAATTAGATACTAGAATAGATTGCCCATTTTGTAATCATACCAATACATTAGTTATTAGAAGAGAAAGTTCTAATTTAATGTGGTATTGTTTTCATGCATCATGCAAAGCTAAAGGAAAACATGTGGGGAAAATGTCTATGGAACAGGTATATGAGACCGTAGTGAAACAAAAAAAAGAAACTGCCAAACCTTTTATTATTCCTAAAAGCTTTGTGTCCATATTATCAGAAAAAAAATGTCAAGAATATTTAGAAAAAAATAATTGTTTACAAGCAAAAGAAAAAGCAAAGGCAAGTTTTATGTATGATGTTAAGCAGCATAGAATTGTTTTTCTTATAAAAGAAAAAGAAAAAGTAATCGGTGCAATAGGGAGAGGACTAAACTCTCAAATATATCCTAAATGGTATATTTATGGTGAGAAGTCCTATCCTTTTATTTGTGGAGAAGGAAAAGTAGGTGTTCTTGTAGAAGATTGTGCTAGTGCCTGTGCAGTTTCAGGTATATACGCAGGAATTGCTTTGATGGGTACAAGTTTACCTGATAGTTATATCCCTATTTTACAAAAAAAATTCAAGAAAATTATTGTTGCTCTGGATAGGGATGCAACAACCAAGTCATTTGACATAGCCAATAAATTATCATATTATATAGATAATGAAGTTAAGATACTTGAGGATGACCTTAAGTATTATAACGAAAACAAAATAAAGGAAATGTTTAATGTATGTTAAAAGTTACATCACTATTTTCAGGAATTGGTGGAATAGATTTAGGTCTGGAAGCTACAGGGTATTTCAAGACAACCTTGTTTTCAGAAATAGACCCATTCTGTCAAAAAATACTAAAAAAACATTGGCCAAATGTGCCAATTATACCAAATGTAAAGGATATTAATGGAAAAGAAATCGAAACAGACGTTCTTGTCGGAGGATTTCCTTGCCAACCTTTTTCAGTTGCCGGAAAAAGAAAAGGTAAAGAAGATGAAAGACATCTCTGGCCCGAAATGTTTAGAATTATTAAAGAGGCAAGACCATCCATCGTTATTGGAGAAAACGTGCCGGGCATTATTAACACACAAATGGCACTCGGACAATGTGTCTCTGACTTGGAAAGCGAAGGTTACAAAGTACAACCTGTTGTTTTACCAGCTTGCAGCGTCAACGCCCCACACAGGCGTTATCGAGTCTTCATTATCGCTATGGTCGACACCGACAACCTTCGACTCGAACAATATAACGAAACCCAGAAAGAAGAGCAAATCAGGTGGGCAGAAACCCCCTCTCTCTCAAGAAGTGAGAATGTGGCCAACCCCAACAGTAGCTCATTCACTTCGTGGGAATCACGAGGAGCCGATAGAGAAGTATCTTCAGAGAGTGAAAGATTACGAGGAGGGGAGAGCCAAAGGGAAACCAGGAAAGAGTTTGGGAGTGGCAGTGAGAATGTGGCCAACCCCAACAGCTTCGGACATAGAGGGTGGAATAGCCAAGGATGTTCAAGTGGGGGAGAAACAAGGATTCTACCGGGAGAACAAGAAGGGAGAGAGACATGGAGTGAAACTGAGAGATGCAGTGAATCATACAGAAACTATGTGGCCAACTCCACAGCATCAAGACCACAAACATCACCCGAAGAATGCTTTGAACAGAAAGGAACAGAAGAAGCAGATGCAATTGCCCCATACAGTGGGACTATTGGAGACTTCAACCCCAGAGACAACTGGTCAGTTGAACCCAACGTGGGTAGAGTGGCTCATGGGATTTCCGACAGGGTGGACAGAATTAAATCGTTAGGAAATGCAGTTGTACCACAATTGACATATATTATTGGAATGAGTATAATAAGAGCATTACAAAATGATTAAAAAATTAATAAAAAAATATTTTCTTGAACTTCTTTTATTTGACAAAGAGGTTCAAGATATGGTAAAACAAATTTCATTAACAAATATAAGGAAAAGAAAATGACATATATAAGTGAATACACGATACAAACTATAGGTTCCAAATGGAACAAAGATAAGGAAAAGAAAAATCAAATTCTTACAGAAATAAAATCTGACGATGGAATACATATAAAAAAATTATGTAGATTTGTTGAAGAGTATGAAGATAGTTTGACAAATGGGTATACAGATTGTAAAATACATATTACATTTACAGAAAGTAAATATTAATGTATAAATTTTTTGTCATGCTATTATTAGTATTAATATTACTCTCTACTTGTATGGGTTGTGCTATTATGGTAGCAAAAGAAACAGCTAAAGTTGTAGATATAGTTTTAGAGGATGACCCTAATCCAAATAAAAAGAAAAAGATAATAGAAAATAAAAATAAAAAAGAAAAGTCTTTAAAAGAAAGAGCAAGGGATTTTTATTGTAGTAAAGTAAATAATTCGGAGAAATGTGATGAGTAAAAAAATGTTTCAAGAACAATTTGTTGACTTACTTACTGATTTTATGTATAATAATTTAAAAGAAAAAGGAAAAACAAAAGCAAATATAAAAAAAAGTATAAATAACTTTGAAGATATATGGCTTACAATGTTAAGGGAGAGTAAAAAAAATGCTAAAAAAGTCTAAAAGAAGTTTCAGCCCTCGTAGCCAATACTTTAGACGAGGTGCAGTACATGATAGAAAAATTAAAAAATCTTATGTAATTAAAAAATGTTTATTTTGTGAACAAGATTTTCAAAGTGAGGGTACTCATAATAGATTATGTACTCCTTGCAAAAGTACGGGGTATTGGCAAACAGGAAACGACTATTCATTAATAAAATAATGTGGAAGTTAGTTGATTGTGGGACATATCCCTGGTTTGTAATGGAAAAACAAAAGTATTTTCATTGTATTTATGCAACAACAGGGGAGTATAAAAAATTAAAAGTAAAAAGAAAAGAAATGCCAATGTATATGATGAATTGTAGATCTTATTTAGCTTATTTAAAAACATGGTCACTTTCTACATCACCATGTAGACTTGACAAAAAGACTGCAAAGTTTTATATTAATCATTGGAAAAATAAAACAAAAACAAAAAGAATAAAAGAAATATTAAAACAATTAAGGGCGACATGATTGAAAAAGAACTAATTAATTTATTATTAAAAAAAGATTTTTATGAAGAAAATAAAGGTCGTGTAACAAAAGAAATGTTCACGAATGGTACAGGAAATTTATATGAAACTATCTCTCGTGCACATGATGATTCAGAAAAAGACTTATCTTTAGAAGAAGTATCCACATTACATACAGAAGTATATAATCCTGCATTAACACGAACAGCAAAAGAAAACTTTTCTAGTTTAATAAATGAAATAAAAGAACAAGAAATTCCAAATAAAAAAATAGCAGGTAATATTTTAAAAGCTATGCACAAAAGAAATATTGCACAACAAATTGCTGTTGCTGCTACAGAAATTTACAATGGAAAAGACCAGGATTTATCATTTATTCAATCATTTATTGACCAATCAAATGAAACAGATAAACAACAATATGATTATGTTACATCTGATATTACAAATTTAATTGATTCTTTAAAAGATAATACAAAGTGGAAATTTAATTTGACTCCATTAAAAGAAAAAGTAAATGGTGTAGGAGAAGGTAATCTTTTGGTTATATTTGCTAGACCAGAGAGTGGTAAGACAGCTTTCTGGGTAAATTTAGTCTCAGGAATTGACGGATTTGCCTCTCAAGGTGCTAAAGTATGTGCGTTAATCAATGAAGAGCCTGCAATTAGGACTCAAATGAGACTAATTAATGCCCATACAGGTATGACATTTGAGGAAATAAGGGAAGATACAAAAAAGGCTAAAGAAAAATGGTCAGAGATAAGTAATAATATCAAAATACTTGATACTGTTGATTGGAGTTTAGAACAAGTTGATTCTTTTGTAGCAAAAGAAAAACCAGATGTTGTTATAATTGACCAGCTAGATAAAGTTTATGTGTCAGGAAATTTTTCTCGTACAGATGAAAGACTTCGTGCTATTTATACAGGTGCTAGAGAAATTGCTAAAAGAAGAAACTGTTGTGTTATTGCTATATCACAAGCAAGTGCTGATGCATCAGGTAAACTTGACATAACATTTGATATGATGGAGAATAGTAAAACAGGAAAAGCAGCAGAGGCAGATGTGATTATTGGTGTGGGATTTAGAAATAAATTAGATACAGATAAGGAATTAAGAAGTTTAGCTGTAAGTAAAAATAAAATAACCGGGTGGCATGGTATGATTCCATGTATTATTATCCCAGAATTATCGAGGTATGCAGAATGATTACTACATTTGATGTAGAAACAAGTTTTCAAGTTATTGATGGTAAAAAAGACCCATCATCTAAAAATCCTAATAATTTTTTAATTTGTATGGGTTTAAATGATGAGTATTTATTTTTTAAACATCGTGAATTTAAAGGTGTACCTGATAGAAAAAAAGTACAAGACATTTTAGATAAAACAACTTTATTAGTTGGTCATAATATAAAATTTGATTTAATTTGGTTATGGGAATCTGGATTTAAGTATGAAGGTCGTGTTTATGATACAATGGTAGGAGAATATTTATTACAACGAGGTGTTGGTATAAGTTTAAAATTAAAACATTGTTGTGAAAGATATGGTGTTGTTCAAAAGTCAGATTTAATGGATAAATATTTAGATATGAATATATCTTTTGAAAATGTACCTATGTTTGAATTAGATGAATATGGTCGGTTTGATATTAAAGCTACTAGGTCTTTATTTGATGCACAAATGTTACATTTCAAAAAGAAAAAAAATAATGGACTATTAAAAACTGTAAAAATGATGTGTGAATTTTTAGTTATACTTGCTAAGATGGAAAATAATGGCATTCATATTGATGCAACGGCTTTAGAAAAAGTTGAAACAGATTTTCAAAATGAATTTGATAAATTAAGAATAGAAATTGATGAGGAAATATACGAAAAAATGGGGGATACTAAGATAAATCCTGCTAGTCCAGAACAATTATCATGGTTAATTTATGGTATGAAAGTACATGATAAAAGATCGTGGAAGTTTACATTTAATTTAGGTATTGATAAATACACTAAAAAACAAAAGAAAAGACCTCAGTTTACTAAGCACCAAGTAAAACAAATATGTAAAAAATATTTAACACCTCTATATAGAACAAAAGCACAACAATGTACCTCTTGTGACGGAAAGGGTAAAGTTCAAAAATTTAAAGTTAATGGAGACCCTTATCTACATTTACAAAAATGTTTTAATTGCGAGGGCGATGGTTTTATTTATGAACAATTAGAAACAAGAGCAGGTTTTGGTGGTAATTTTTTATCATTAAGTGTTCGTGATATTTCAGATGGTGGATTTAAAACAGATAAGTTTACTTTAATAAAAGTTGCTTCAAAAGGAAATGATGAATTAAAAAAGTTTGTTGAAAAAATTAGCAGGTATACAGCACTTGATACATATTTAAAAACATTTGTTGATGGTATTAAAAAACATAAGACAGATAAAAATTTTCTTTATCCCCAATTTATGCAATGCGTAACTGCAACAGGAAGATTATCAAGTAGAGACCCTAACTTTCAAAATCAACCTCGTGGTAAAACATTTCCTATTCGTAAAGTTATTAATTCACGATTTGAAAATGGTAAAATAATGGAAATAGATTTTGCACAATTAGAATTTAGAACAGCAGTATTTTTAGCCCAAGATAAACAAGGTATAGAGGATATAAAAAATGGATTTGATGTCCATCAATTTACTGCTAATACAATTGGAGTTTCCCGACAAGAAGCTAAAGGGCATACCTTTAAGCCATTGTATGGGGGTATATCAGGTACAGATTCAGAGAAAAAATATTATAAAGCATTTCTGGAGAAGTATCCTGATATAAAAGTTTGGCATGAAAAGCTACAGGATGAAGCCATACGACAAAAAGTCGTGACACTACCTACGGGTAGACAATACGCTTTTCCAAAAGCAGAACGCATGCCATGGGGTGGTTCAAGTTTCTCAACACAGATAAAAAATTATCCAGTTCAGGGATTTGCTACTGCCGATATTGTTCCATTAGCTTGTATTTTAATACAAAAATTGCTTGATGAGAACAAAACCAAGAGCCTACTGATTAATACTGTTCATGATTCTATTGTTGCTGATGTTTTTCCTGGCGAGGAAAAGCTGGTCGCTTCCTGCTTAAACAATGGTTGTTTAGGTGTTCTTAATGCAATGAAAGATATTTATGGTATTGATTTCAATGTTCCCCTAGATGTTGAATTAAAGGTAGGCTCTAATTGGTTGGATACACAATTATATGCTTGACAAATTTAATAAATTCGCTATTATAATTTAAACAATTAACCATAAGGAGATATATTATGGCAAACGAACTACAAGCATTTGATTCTCTTAGTAAAGAGGAGATAATGAAATTGACCGGTCAAGATGATGGGTCACAAATGGGGTCAGGTACTTTACCTAGATTGTCAATAAACAGAGCTGCAGAGGATGATGATGGAAATGCTTTGCGTCCTGGTGTTTATACAATTTATGATCCAGAATCAGAGGCAAAAGTCTATAGCTTAAAAGATGAAGCAGTTCATTTTAGGCCATTCATTAATGCCTATCAGTATATGGAATACGATGCTGATAATAATAACTATTCTTCAACATCAGTAATTTTTAAATCATGGAAAGATGAACCGATAGATACTAATGGTGGTCTTAGATGTGGTAAAGTTATTGGTAAGGATAAAGATAAGCTATCACAAGCTGAATTAGATGCACAACGTAATATTAAATGCTATCGTTTAGTATATGGATTGTTATCTATGAAATGTACAAAGGCTGATGGAGAGGCTACTTCTATAGAAAATATGCCTATATTGTGGCGTGTAACAGGGAGTAACTTTAAACCAATTGGTGAATCATTAAAAAGCCTTAAGGGTAGAAATAGTTTAATGTTTAATCATGTTTTAAATCTTACATCTAAACGTAAAAAAAGTGGAAGTAATGTTTATTATGTGGCGTCAATTGCTGTTGATAAAAAGGAAACGGATTTTTCTAAAAAAGATTTAGAGACCATGGAAATGTTCAATGAATTAATTACAGAAGAAAACAAACGTGTTTCTGAATTATGGCAAGATGCTAATAAGAAAGCAAATAAGGATGAGGAAACTTCTAAGGTTATGAAGGACATTACAGATGAAAATACTGAAACTGTAGATGCAAATCCTGAAACTATATTGGCATCATAGTGTCCTCTACTATATTACATCGAGTACAGTTATTTTTAACAGAGGCTAATAAAGCCTCTGTTCCTATATCAAGTAATATAATTGATGAATTTGGTGAAGCTTGTAAAGAGGCTTTTAAAAAACAATTTACTGATACTCGAGAAGATAAATTTAGAGTTAGAATGTCATCAATTGGAAGACCTTTATGTCAATTACAAATGGAGCGTAATGGTGCTGAACGAGAGCCAATGCCATATAATGCAAAGATGCGTAATTTATTTGGGGATTTAATTGAAGCCGCTGCAATTGCCATTATGCAATCAGCAGGTATTAAGATTGAATCAAAACAGAAAAAAGTTACCCATAAATTTAATGGGGATTCTATTAATGGTTCATATGATGTTAAAATAGAAGGGAGAGTATGGGATATTAAAAGTGCATCACCTTTATCTTTCGAATATAAATTTGGAGAAAAAGGTGGGTTTGATACTATAGCAAAAAAGGATGACTTTGGATATGTTACACAAGGTTATTTATATTCTAATGCTGAAGGGTGTGATTTTGGGGGTTGGATTGTTATTAATAAATCAACAGGAGAATGGTGTCTAACTGAAACACCTATAGCTGATGGTGAATACAACAAAAACGCCATTCAAATGGCAGAGGATAATATTAAAGCTTTAAAAAATAATGATGAATTTAAACGTTGTTTTACTGATTCTGAAGAATTTTTTAATAAAAAACCTACAGGAAATAGAATACTAGGAACTACTTGTGGTTTTTGCCCTTATAAAAAAGCTTGTTGGGGAGAGAGCTTACAATATCTTCCACAACAACAATCAAAAGCAATGAATCCAAAATGGTATTGGTATACTGATGTTCAAAACCCAAGAGTAGAAGATGAAAATTAGAAGTAGAAAAGCTAAAGGAAGGAGATTACAAAATTGGGTACGAGATACCCTTCTTTCTATTTTTAAAAATTTAACCGAAGATGATATTTATTGTGCTATTATGGGTGAAAAAGGAGTAGATGTTAAACTATCCAGAAAAGCACAAACATTAATCCCATATGCTATTGAATGTAAGAATAAGCAGACATTTAAAAGTATATATAATATTATGGATCAGTCTCAACATAATGCAAAGGATAATCAAATTCCTATTGCTGTAATTAAAATGAATCAATTTCAACCTTTAGTAATTGTTGACGCTATGCATTTTTTTAAACAAATAGGAAAATAAATGGAAGATGGCTTAGACAAACTAAACTTTATAACTATTGCTGTACATCCTGCTGATGATGGATTTGCATGTGTTGTATTAGAAAAAGATAATCCACCAGCTTCACATAATTATATGGTAGCTTTAACAATAGCACATGGAATGGTTAAAATGGCATTAGATAGACCTGATTTAATATATGATGAGGGAATTGATGCTATAACACACCCTTCTGAAACAGGAATAATCAACATGACTGATATACTACAAAATAAGAAAAGGAAACTTAACTAATGAGTACACATTTAATTATACCAGACCCTCATGTTAAAATGGGAGTGTCTAATGATAGATTTATCTGGGCAGGAAAATTTGCCCGTGAACTAAAACCCGATGTTATAATATGTCTAGGAGACTGGGTGAATATGGATTCCCTATCCCATTTTGACAGAGGTAAAAAGGCTTTTGAAGGAAGGAGATATAATAAGGAAATAGAACATGCGGAAGAGGCATTGGATAATTTTAGTCACTATCTGTACACGAAAAAACCCAGAAAAGTTATGCTAGGAGGAAATCATGAGTATCGTATTACGAAATTTGTAAATGATAACCCAGAACTAGAGGGAAAATTAAGTGTTCAGGATATCCCATTTAAGGCATACGGATGGGAGTATCATGATTATGAAATTCCTGTGGAAATTGATGGTATATTATATTGCCATCACTTTGCTAGCGGAGTGTTGGGAAGACCTATAAGTGGTGATAACATAGCTTCAGGGTTATTAAAAAAGAACCATCAGTCAACAACAGCAGGACATTCACATTTATTTGACTATGCCGTTCGTTCCATGATAAATGGCAGAAAATTAATGGGATTGAATGCAGGGTGTTACTTGAATCATAAGGAATCATTTGCAAAGGGGACACAACATCTGTGGTGGAATGGTCTTATTGTTAAAAGAAATGTTGACAAGGGAGAATATGATTTGCAAACAATTAATATTAAGGAGTTGAAAAAAAGATATGGATGATTATAAAGACTATAAATTAAGGGGAACACTACATGCTCCATTTAGTCCAATACTAATGGAGTTTCAAATACCACAACCCTATATTGATTTACTCAATACATATGGGGATAAAATATCTGCAAGTGATAAAAAATCTAAACAATTAGATTGGTCAGATAATCTTGTAGGTAATGTTAAGCAAGAACATAAAATTGAAGACCATATATGGCATGAAAAACCTAATGAACATTTGCCATCATTATTTAATTGGATGGGTGCTTGTATTAATTTATATGTAAAAACAAAATTAAAACAGGGTGATGAGCAGGATAATGCAGTTGCTGAAAAAGGTATTAAAAAAGTTGCTATGCATAATAGTTGGCTTGTTAACTCAATTGCAGGAGATTTTAATCCACCTCATATGCATTATGGAATGTTGTCAGCAGCAGGTTGGTTAAAAATGCCAGAATCTGTTGAGAAAGATAAAGAGAGAGAGCATGCAGGTTGGATTGAATTTTTATATGGTAATCCTGCTATGTGGATAGACCCTAAGTATCCTATAAAACCTCACGTTGGTCAGTTATTTGTTTTTCCTAATTGGTTATTACATCAAGTGTATCCCTTTAGAGGTAAAGGTATAAGAAGAAGTATATCCTTTAATGTAAGTGTCGAATTTTAATGAGTGTAGAATTTTGGCAATGGTGGATTTTAATTATGGTTACAATTAATACTTGTATTAATAGTATTGTATTTATAGTTGGTAGGAAATTTAAAAAGGTAAAAAAGAAATGAAGAAGACAAAAGAATTTTTAACACGAGCCGGCACATTAGTTGCAGGAGATAGAGAAAAAGATTATGGCGATAAGGTTCATAATCATAATAATATTGCTAAGTTATGGTCAGCATACTTAGATATAGAAGTTAGAGCACATGATGTAGCTATCATGATGACTTTATTAAAAGTTGCAAGAACAAAACTTGGAGCTGTTAGTGAAGATACATATATTGATATGTCTGCCTATAGTGCAATAGCAGGAGAAATTAAATTTAAGGAGAAATAAGAAATGGAAAACTATATTTTAACATCAAATGATAGGGATATTATATTAAAATACCTATATACAAAACCCTATCAAGAAGTTGCAGGGGCAATTGCTGTGTTAGCACGACTAGAAAAGATTGATCCTAAAATTAACCCTAATTTTGTCAAAGATGAGGGCAAAAAAAATGACACCAAGTCCTAAAAGGGATGAAGCCATCCTCTTTAGTACTACAGTGTCAATTAATAATGAGGGTAATTTAATAACTCGTCATGAGTCATTACCTACAAATGAAGTTTTAAATAAACTTAGTGATGATTATTATGCACATCTTATTTGTGCAATTGTCAATCATTGCAAATCTGATTCCTACTATTTTGATGAACAATTAAGTGGTCTGTTGAAGACCATTTGATTGTGCCATTAATCCATTATTCTGTTCTACTATTGAGCCTGTTGGGGCTAAAGTATTTAGTGCCATAGCATCTGACATAGGTGTAGGAACCTCTACATCATCAGCCACAAATTGTTCTGAAGCTGCTACGTTTGTTTCTGTTTTTTCTCCTGATTGTTTTAATGGTGTATCAGGTGCTTTAGGACTTTTTTCCATTAAAGATTTAGTCATTGGGGTGGCATCTTCTCTAGGTAATCCTGCCATACTCCCATATTCCTCTACAAGCTGGCTAAAATTAACATCTTTCATTGCAGATATTAAATCTTTTATAATCATTGGTCTTGTTACATTCCCATCCATTGCACTTGTAGGCATATCACGTACTGTTTCATTCATCATTTGATTACTTAATTGTGTTGTTGTTGGTAATGCCATTAGTCCTCCTTTGGTGGATAAAAGTAATCCCGTATCATCATAAAAGGTATACTTGTTCTGTTAAGTTCAAGATAGTTTCTAAAATCACTACCCAATATTTCAGCTTTTGATTTAAAAGGTTCATACATTATACCTTTTTCTACGTTTGGTATTTTACTAGGTGTCTTAGCTGCAGAATAAAAATCTAGCGGAGTTCCAAATGGTAAATTTTTTATATGGCTTTGATGCTCTTGTTCTTTTTTCTCCATAAAACCTTTTGGGTTTTCAGTAAATTCTTTCCAATTTTTTCTTTCTTTTGCAATATGTTCAGATAATTTTATTGATGCATTTGTTGCATCTTCTCTAGAATCATATTCAACATAATCACCTTTATCTATAGCTAATTTTTTAGCATCTTCTTCACTAAATTTTTGTAATTCACCATCAACCATTCTAATAGTTGGATATAAAATTTCTATTCCTGTATCAGGATGTTTGCTTGACATAGTTTTAACAGTAGCTTCATTACCATTAAGTTTTAATGTGGGTGTTTCTGGGTCACTTGCTCTAATAGCCCAGGATTTACTCATCAGTGCTTCATCTTGCCAAAAATTATCTGCCATTAATTAGCCAAAGGGTTATTAGATTTAAGTTTAATCTCTTTAATCTCTGCATCCTGTACTTCATTTTCTTTCGATACAATAGCTAATTGTTTATTCATTTCTGCTATAACATTTTCTATTATTTTTATACTTTCTT
>VTLG01005967.1_pt1 | contig 29581 bp, 46 predicted proteins | sample 4694571 | NCBI WGS metagenome assembly VTLG01 (sample SAMN12604809, study PRJNA352737) | marine metagenome | biome: ENVO:00000447; feature: ENVO:00000209|ENVO:00000569|ENVO:01000036; material: ENVO:00002151; isolation source: viral sequences binned using virsorter ...
AGTTCTATCTGCTCCACCTGGGTCGAGAGTAAGAATTTTATCAGTTGCAGCTGTGATTGTTATATCACCAGCACCTTGAGTTGCTGAATCAGCAGAAGTTGTATACTGTCTTGTTCCTGCACTCATAATTATTTTTCCTTATGTTTCCGAGTAATATGAATCTTCATGTTACTCTCTGTAGCAAATCTTTTTCTGCAACCTTTTACAGTACATTTTAAAGATTTACTTTTATTAATTTCTTTTGTTTGACGTTTCTTCAATTGGTCGACTAACATATCAGTCGCCACTTCAAGATTGCTCTTACTGGAAATTTCGGTACTATCGGCTTCTAACGTCTCAAGCACAGGGCGAGCCATGAGCCAATTTTTTTGTACGGCAGTAACGAGACCATGTATTTGAGCAGGGTACTTGAGAGATTCCCATACACCATCTATCTCACGATAAAATATCGCTTGGTCAGGTGTAACGTATTCAGGTAACGGTAGTTCCTGTAAATTATTCTTATCTAAATATGCTTTAACATCATCAGCGTGTCGTGCAATGACTTCACGTTTCCAATACTCTTGCATTTCTTTAGGTGGAGTAATAACTGGTTGTTCCATTATCTTTTACCTCTCTTTCCTCTTTTTCTTTTTTTAGGTTTAGAAATAGTTTCACCTGGCCTGGTTACACTATTCTCAATCTTTTTTGGTGGCGACCAATCAAATAATCTCCTTGAAGGGTCTTCGTGTCTTGTAAATGTTCCATCCTCATTTTGAACTGATTCAGTATAAGGTGTCCTAAGATGTAAATCAACAGAGTATCTCGGAACGACTAACTTTGAACCATCTGTTTGGTCATAAAGTGTCACCTTCTCAGCACCTGCTGGAATATCAAGGCTTAACTCTGCAATGCCATTTCCTAAAAAACGTTTTACTTTTCCTTGTTTTTTATTCATCCATTGAGACGTATCCTGAGTTACCATTGTTATTTACTCCTTATTTTATATGGAACTAGCTGTTGAGAATATTTCTACTCCCCAGTTATTTACAACTATAGACTCACCCCAAGTACCAACAGTTACAATTTCTGTTCCTCTTAGTGATGCGTCTCTTTCTTCTTCAGCTGCTATTTCATTTTCCATTGCCAAGGCTAGAGCTTCTCTTGCGAACACTCCACCTTTTGCATTGGTTGAAGATACGGTATTGTCAATATTACCATCTTCATATATAGGAACACCAAAGATAGGGTCATTACCTCTCCAATAAGAACTAATAACTTCAGCTGATGGTCCTTCTGGAACAACTGCACCTGCTGCTGCACCTGTACCACCTGCTTGTATACCTGCAAGTTCCTGAGTTAACCTTCGTATCTGCTCTGGGTGTAAAACTGCATTAGGTTTACTTGGAGCTGGTCCAAAAGTTGCATTGTCTGTTCTCAAAAGAGAAACAGCACCAGCAATAGTCTGGAATGTTGCATTGCTACCTGCACCTGGTTTAGATGTACTAAAACTATCTAAAAGTGTTAATAAGTCGCTATCTAGCAATCGGCCTACTGCACGACCGTGCATAGTACCTACTGCTGACAGTACGTTTTCGTTGTTTTCATGTCGTAATCGGTCACTAACAAATGATAGTATTCCGTGTTCAGAAGCAGTCAAGTTTACAACTGTTGCTGTAACCTGCTGTGGTACAGATAAATCTACACCTTCTGTAAGAGACGTTGCACTCTGTCTTCCCCAAATAGGAACATTGACTTGCTTGCTTCCTGTAGGTATATCATACCTGCTTACAAGGTCCATCATAGGTGCTGACGGCTCTACGTTATCAATTGATTCAGCGACAATGATTTTAGACATATCACTAAGACTCGAAGAGCCTGTTAGTGTCAATCCTGTTGCCATTGTTTATTTCCTTATAATGTTGCTGACCCAGAACTTCTTATTTGTTTTTTGGCATCTCTATATTGAGTAGAGTTTATATTACCATCTGCAAATAATTGTGCTGCATCAGACAAACTACTAATTGTTTTTACGCTTTTTTGTGGAGCACCTTGAGTTGAAGGAGTAGCTGGAGGTGGTGTAGCTGCTACAGGTTGTTGAGTCTGTTGAGGTTGTGAACCTTTCATTTCCTCAATATTTTTTCTTGCTAAATCAATTGACTGCAATAAAGACATACCTTGTTGGTATCCTTGCCACAATTTTGGGTCTTCTATTTTCATATCAAGACCACTTTGATTTATCAAATCCTGTGTAGCTGTTGCCAAAGCATTTATATTAGGGTCTACTGGTTGTTCCTGTTGAACAGGTTCTGGTTGTGCCGTAGCTTGTTGTGACCTTTGTTTTAATACCATCTCTGCTAGTTGTTCATTGTCAAGGTTAAGAAGTCTTTCTCTTTCTTGTGCATTAGCCATTTTCATTAAAGGTTCTAACCTTTGATTCAATTGTTCTAATTTACTATCAAGAGATTTTTCAACTGCTGCTATTTTTTGTCCTGACACTTGTGCCAGTCTACCTTGTTCCTTACCCATAAAGTCTTCTAATGTTTTATTTACAAGACTTGTTACGTCTGGAGTTTCGGTAACAGCTGGTTGTTCTTCCGTAGTTGCTGCAACTTCCTGTGGTTGTTCCGTAGAATTTTCTGCAAGAATTTGTTGTGCAGTTGTTTCTGGTGTATTTTGTTTGACTTCTTCTGCCATGTCCTTAGACCTTTCTATCCATAGATAGTGTTTTTTTGTTATTGTACAACACTTTCTTGTTTTAATGCGAATTGGTTGTACAAGTTACTCGCATCTTTTATATCAATTGGAGACTTACTATTCCAGATAGAACCAGCACCAACGCTGTTAAGATTATCTGGATGACGAAGTGTTGTTGTATAACCCCATCTATATAGAAAACCATCCAATGCCATATCCTGCTCTCGTAAAAATGAACGAGTAGCATTAATAAATTTATTGATTTCTTTAATCATTGGCAATTCTTTTAATGCTTCTTGTTGAATTGCTGTACCCCTTAAGTATGTTTCCCAAGTTAATTTGACTTCGTTTTCTTGTTTTCCCAACAAATTAGCTACATAAAAAATAGCTTCTCTTTTAGGTGCATCCCAATAATATGAAAACCTGTCTCTTGCTTCTGTAAGCTCTACAAGTATTGGGTCTGTGTCTTTACCAGCTAATAAGTATTCCTGTACATAATCATAAGCTTCTTGTCCAAACTCACTTGTCCAAACTTTTTCTGCTTCTGTTTTTCCATCATAATCAAAATACTCAATACCTTGCTCAGTAGTTTTTTCCCATTCTGGATTATATAAAACACGTTCTTTGAAACTTTCAATCCACATTTCTTCTTGAGTTTCAACACCGTCAGCTAAGTTCAATCTTTTTAGATACTGTTGTGCTTCAGCATACTCACCTGTTTCAGAAAAAATCTTATTAAACTGTGGACCAAACTCTGCGTTAATAGAATTAATAGTTCTTCGTAAATCACTTGGTTTTTGTAAAGCAGATGTTTTGTATGTTTTTAGTGCTTCTGCAATTTTTAGTCGCTTTGCATCTTTTACCTTACGAAGTTCGTCAAAATAATCATCTACTATGGTAGATTCTACACCTTTTTGCAATCTATAATCATCTACTGCCATGTCTATTGCTTTGTAATCTCTAAAATTAGCATCTGATATTTTATCACTTGTTTCTTTTTCTACTTCAGAATTAAACAATCTTTTATTTATTGGGTCTAGTTCTTCATAAGTAGCTACATCAAACATATCTTGAACTGCTTGGTCTCTTATGTTTCTTCTTCGTTCATATATAGTTTCAGCTCTTGTTCTAAGACCACCAAATTCAGCTACTAAAGCTGCTGGTCCAATTCTATATGGGTCTCCAACTACTACATCTTGTGCCCAAAAAGGTAAAAATCTTTTAGTTTGTGCACCAGCAAAATCAGTTACACCATCATATGGTTCTCCAAAATAATTTTCATTAGTTATAGCATCTATTAACATAGAACCTGCTGGAGCAGTAAATGTTCTACCACGGAGTAATTGAAACCAAGCATTATCTCTAAATCCACCATCTTCGCCTATTTCATTGTAAACAGCTGCTCTGTCATTAGGACCAGCTACTGCTCTTATAGTAGCTCTAGGAATAGATAATATAGCAGAACCAGGACCTACCCAATCATTACCTATTTTTAATTGCATATAGTGTGGTTCGCTTGGGTCTAAGTTTACTTCTTGCCCTAAAGCTTGTCCTACTGCCCAAGTGTATCCTTGTAATGCAAACCAACCACCTAGCACTCCTTGTCTTGCTATAGAACCTGTCGTACCACCTCTAGTCATTGAATCACTAAGCAAAGCAATCATAGAACGAGTCATTCTTGGAGAAAAAAATAAAAAGGATTGTTCTATAGATTTTTGAAATCTTGATAATCCTACTGCGTCAGAACTAAGAGTACCAGTCATTTTATTTAACATATCTGCTATTTCTCTACCAGTCCTAGCACCCTCTGGACTAGCTAAATCAAGATGAGAAGTCATTGCTTTCCAAGATTCCATTTTTATTGTATCTATAAAAGTAGACCAAGCATTTTCAAATCTTCCCAATCCACTATATATTGCATTTTTTATTTTTCTTTCTGGCCAATTAATATTTGGAGTTGCGTTTTCTAAAAAGTTTCGAGCTACTCCACCTGGCTGAGTAGCTTCATATGCTTCTACACTTCTTCGAGAATATGTTACACCAAACTGAGATGAAGAATTAAATGCTTCTCTGTTGCCAATTTTATATGTGCTATCAATCATAGATTGTTGGTTTGGTTTAAATGTAATTATAAAACTATCTTTTGTAGCTTTACCAATAGCAGCCATTAATCCTTTACCTTCATTTATAAGTTTTTGATTATCTTGAGCTACTCCTGCAATTAATTTTGCATTTGCTAAACCAAAAATAACAGGTCCATAAATTGCTAGTAGTCCTAAGTCTACACCAGTTCCAGCAAGACGAAATATTTTTGAAGCATTTTGTGGAACAGTTATAACTTTACTCTCTAACAATCTATTTTTAAAAAGATTGAAGAAACCTAATTCAGGTAATCCTTGAAAACCATTATCTTTTCCAGTAACTCTACCTAAAAATATATCAGCATCTTTAGCAAATTTAGCAGCCAGTTTTTCATCTTGAAATAATAAACCATCATAAATTTGTCCATATTTTCTAGGTCCATCATCTGTTGCAAATTCTGTATATTTTGTGCCATCTTTACTTAGGGTGTATTCTTTATCTTTTAAAACATATTTTGGTGTTCTGCCAGACGCCTGTGCACCCTGTATAACTTTTCCTCTAAGTGTACTTTTGCCTTTGTAAGCTTTTGAGCTAACAACAACACCAAGCTCTTTAGCTAATTCTTTATTGTTAATAAATAATTTATGTAAATTAGCATTAAATATACTATCTGAAATTTGTTTGTATACAGATGAAGCATATATTTGCATAGCATCTTCTGGATTTGTATATTTTACCCTTGCTTTTGAAATAACCTCATCATTTATTTCATCAGGGTCAAATAATTTTCTAGTTTTATTATAGAATTTTTCTAAACCTGGACCAGCAAACTCTGCATTTTGTCTTTTGTTATAAACAAATCTTGTACTATAAGCATTTTGTTGTAATAAATATTTTATTCGTTCTGCACCACTTAATATTCTATCTTCTAAATATATAGCATTACCTGTTTCATCTAATAATTTAGCAAAATCTGCATAAATAGCAGCTGTTTTTGTAACATAATCTCCTCTAGCAGTTAAGATACCTTTTTCTGCATCCCAAAAATCACTACCTGCTTTTTTAAATTCATCTTTTATATCAAATATATATCTAAAACCATCTGGTGTTTGTTTTATATCTACTACTGCAAATACAACATCAGATTCTAAAAATCTATTTGCTTCTAATCCTTCTGTTACAGCTTTATCAACATTACCTTTTCTTGATTTTAGTATTTTATATATTGCAGCAGCATCTTGTTTATTAGGAGTTAATATAAAACCATCTGCTCCTACTTCTGTTCCATCTGCTAGTTTTTGTTTTTTGAATACATTTTTAAAAGAACCACCCCTAGATGAAATACTCATGTTTGTAGAAGTAATTGCCATATTTTGCAACATATCGTGTATACCTCTAGCCATTAATAATTCTGCTTGCACACTAGAATTTTTATAATCTCCTACTTTAGGTAATTTTGCTAATATTGCTGGAGATATAACATTACCTATACTTTCAAAAGCTAAACTTAATTTTTCTAAACCAAGTTGTTTCATTTTTTCGTTTGCAGCTCTAAGGCTATCTTGAACAACAGAAGATTGTTTTTTTGTAAGTTGCTCAAGTATTTCATCTCGTACAGTAGTTGCAGTTTCATCTAATCTTGCTGAAAGATTTTCTGGTGACCAATAATCATCTAAATATTTTGGATTTAATAACCCTGCTTCATCAAGGCTATTTGTAATATGTTTTGTTTTTGGGCGAGCAGGAGGAATCAAAGTATTATAAACTCCTGGGAAGTTTTCTAATACTCTTCCTTCAGTTCCAGCAATTTGCAAGTCATCAATATCATAACCTGATTTTTTTAATTCAGCACCTTTTGTTTTTATTTGGTCAAACAATTCTGAACTTGGACTATCAGCATATCTGTCTATTAATTGTTTATATTCTTCTAAATCATCTATTTGTTTACTTGCTATACCAGTTATATTTCCTACTTGTTTTCCAAGAGCAATAGGAGTTTTTACACCAACCCTTACCATTCCTTTAGCTAAGTTTACCCCTGCTATAATATCTTTTGTTAATACCATTCCTGGAACTACACTCCAAGGGTCTCCAACTAACTCTAACGCACCTTTTACATATTTAGGTTGGTCCGTTTCTAAATAAGAACGTCTAGTTGCTTCATAATCTTCATCTAAAAAACGTAAAGCATTTATTGCGTTCCAATTTTCACCTGTAAGTTGTTTAAAAATTTCTTTCTTTTTATTACCTAAATCTTGACCTTTTATACCTAAAATATTAACTTCACCTGGCAAATCTAAACCAGTAATTACACCTGCTGCAAAATATTGACCAACTCTTTTTCCTGGCTGTGCTCGTCTAGCAGCTTCTGTACCTGCTGCAACATACCCTCTAACGCCACCTGGTTTACCTGCTAATTTACGTTCTTCTTCTACTGCTTTAAGTTGTTTATCAAATTCAGTTTCTCTAGGACTTATGTATCTTGCAGCAACTCCTTCAGCAAAATTAAATCCAGTACCAAGAAAATTTAAAACTCCTAAACCTGCCCTAGCAGCATTTTCTCTAACTCCAGATGCAAAACCAGAGTAGTCAATAGGTTGTGTATCGTATTGTTGTGGAGCTACCATTGGTTGTGGTTTTGTTTCTACAACTGTTTTATCATTTCCAAAATTAGGAGTTTGCTGTTCTTGTTGTTGATTTTGTATTGCTTGCAACAACTGTGCATTTCTTCTTTGCTCTTCTTGTTCTTCTAAACGTCTTGTTCTTTCTTTTTGAAAAGCTTCATATCTTTGTGCAAAACTACCTGAACCAAACGGACTGTTTCCAAAAGGACTTACCATTTAAAGTGTACTCCTTCGTCTTGTAAATGGAGACAAACCCCCTCTTGCTGTAGTAGCACCAAATGGTGTTGCTGCCTGTAAAAATGGTTGTAAGTCTTCACCAGCCAATGCTGCTTCTGTTTCTATTGCACCTCTATCAAATGGATTAGCTGTTAAATATTGACCTACTGTAGCTCTAGGTTGTCTAGCAGGAGTTTCAGCAACTCTTCTTGTAAAAGGACCAGTTTGATTTAAAGGGTCACCTAAAGCTAGATTTACTCTAGTAGTTTCAGGAAACATTTCTTCTTGGTAAGGTTGTGTAGGAGCAGGTTGCATTGGTGTTTGTTGCTGTTGCATTGCAGATTGAGTTATAAATGGTGATATAGCTTCTCTAACTGCTTGTTCACTACCTAATACTCTTGATAATGCTCCCAATGTTTGTGGTGTAAGAGACTGAAATAAACTAGGTAACTGCTGTGCTCTTTGTTCTGCTAATCTTTCTTGAGCTGTAAGTCCACCCCTAGCTAAACTTTCTTCTAACTCTCGTTGTTGTGTAACAGTTAAACCACCTCGTAAGATTTGGTCAATTTCAGCAGTTGTAGGTTGTACGCCACTTCTTGCTAACAAAGCTCCATATGGTGATGTAGTTCCAGTAGCAAGTGCTAGTCGTGCAGCTTCTTGTGCTTCTGGACTATCTGGGCCAAATGCTGATATAGCAGCAAATGGACTTGAAACACCAAACGGTGCTAGTGCTGCTTCTCTTCGTGATGCAATATCTCTACTAAAAGCATCTATCAAAATAAAACCTAAAGGAGAAAGTTCACCATCTTCATCAATTAATCTATCTTTATTTTCTTCAATAAAATCAGTTAGTTCTGTATCTAAAATTTCTGTGCCTAAAGCTGTTTTTACTTTATTTTCTATATCTTTTTTATCATCATCATCTCCATTACCACCGTTGCTACCATTAGCTCCATTATCATCACCATTAGCAAAAGGAGTTACATTCCCTGGAGTTACTGTTTGTGTAAATTCAGTTGGGTCAAACTGCGTTGCACCACCTTCTGTCATTGAATCTGCGTCTGTTGCACCTATATTTCTAAAGTTTGGAGTTGCATCATCACCTGCTTCTCTCATGTTTTCTAAGAATTTTAAAGTTTCAGCTTCATTTGTATCAATACCAGAACTAATGCGTATTTTACTTCGAGAAAAAGGATTTCCTCCCATTTCATTAGCCGATATATAATTGTTTATTTCTCTTGCCTTTGAAGCAGTCTCTAAAAATCTAGTTAATGTTTCTGGTTGATTTCTATATGTTTCTATTTTTGCTGTAAAGTTATCAAACAAACCTAACTGTGTATTTATTTGTGCTTGATTTGCACCAGCTTGCTCTAGCCTTGATGTTAATTCATCTTTATATGTATTTACAACGTCATCTACTAAAATAGATTCATTTTGTTCAGTATACTCTCTTATTGCATTAACAGCATTTGCAGGATTGTTTTGTAAATTTTCTAAAAAGTTACTACGAAGTATATTTTGTGTTGTTCCACTTGGGTCTATTACAGTAGAAAAATTATTAACAGAAAATGTGTTAGCGTTGTTTACCATTCTTTCTATTACACCAGCTGTTTGTGGATTTAGAACAGTATCTTCATCTGAAATATCTAATATGGTAGGTGTATATAGTGGTCCACCTGGTGCTGTATCCATTGCACTATCACCTACATTGGTAGTTGGTGTTGTAGCTTCTCCTATATCTTCATATGCAGAAACAGAAGACCCTGGCTCAGATAAACTAAGTGCTTTCTGAAAAGCTTCAGCTAGAGTATCAGCTCTATCAACTAAAATAGTTTCTGTTACTCCATCTCCTGTTTGTGTTTGTATACTATATTTTCTAGCCATTATTTTCTCCCAAATGGTGTTTCTATTCTACTTGTGTAGATAGAATTTTTAGTACGTTTTTTTGGTTGCTGTACATCAGGAATACTTTCTATACTACCAAAACTATTTTGAACTTGTTTAAAATATCTTTTAGTAGTGTCATCAAATCTAGTAAATGCTAATTCTAATGGATGTGTATTTTTTGCCATTATCCTCTTGCTCCTGGTGATATGTCTGCTCCTGGTACTCTAACATTACCAGTTCTTGGTCCTGCTACAGCACGAGCTGTTTGATTCATTTCGTCTATAGAACCTGGTATTACAGGCCTAGTAGTTTGTGGTACTCCTGTACCTGGATTATTAGGTCTTGTACCTGCTTGATTACCTTGTTGGAAATTTCCTGCATTAGGCAATTGCATAGCTCCTTGTGTATTTAAAATATTTCTTGCAGTTTGTTCAGGAGTTGGCCCTGTTTGTGGTGACTGTTGTCCTGCTGCTTCAATAATATTTTGTATCGTAGGTATTCTTGATGCTGCTGCTTGTTGTAGCTGTTCTTGTATACCTGGCGAGTTTATAAATTGTTCTTCTAATATCTTAGCACGAACTTCCAAAGGATTACTTACGCCACCTTTTCTTAGAGCAGTATCTAAGTCAACGTATCCTGAACGCCATAAGTTTGCCCAAAGATTAAGTCTTCTTTCTTGTTCTTCTGGAGAAACAGAGTTAATACGAACAATGTTGACGTAATGCCCTTTGATGTCAGTAGGCTTGATAGCAGCATCTAAAACTCCAGCTTCTGTTTTACCGAATACTGTAAGTTTATCGTTGATAACATTTTCTACTATTCTTAGTATCAGCTCACCTTTATCTTGTAAACCACGTTCCATTGCTTCTTTTACTGCACCAAAATTAAGTGATGCAATACCAGCTAGTACAGCAGTATGATAACCAGATGCTGCACCTACTGGTCTTTGTCCTCTGGCTACAGCAGGAACAGTATTAGCTTCAATTGCTTCGTCTAAGAATTGTTTTGCTAATCCTATTTCTGATGGTGGCCTTGGAGTTTCTGATGCACCAACATTTACCTGTGGTGGTTTGATATTCTTTGCACCTGGAGTATCATCCCAAGCAGCTTGCACTTCTTCTGTAATTCCTGGTGGTCCTGTAAATTCTAATGTAGGCCATGCTGATTTACCTACAATATCAATATAGTGTGATGCTAATTGACTTTGTGCTCGTAACATATCTATAGAGCCATTTAGTAATCCCATGTATAAAGTTTCTGGTTCTGAGTTACCAGTATCTAATCCCATTTGTGGCCAGTACATAATCCAAGGTAGTTTACCATAACCATGTCGTCTAGGTTCTAATACCCATTTATCATCTGCTAAGTATCCTACTTGAGTTGCTGTCCATACTTCTTGGAAAGTAACGTAACCTTTTTTGTATACATTCCATTCTGGGAAGTGAGCTTGTACCCATTCTGCATCTACTTGATATTCATATATAACCCATCTAGGTTGTGTTCCATTATTCAAATCCCATATAAGGTTTTGAGGATTTACTGCTACAGATTTTATGGGCCATGATACAGAGCGTTTTTCTAATACTTCTTTTATTTGTTCTTTGTATTGTGCACTTGCTTCTTCTTCATGTGGTGGTGCTTCTGGAAAGTCACTCCATTCATTTGCAGTAAACTCTATTTTTTCCCAAGCAATACCATAAAGACCAGCGTGCTTAGTAATCTCTCTGTACACAGGTGTTCTTTGTTCTACCATATGATGTGCACCTGTCAAAAACTTTTCCATTAGTTCTGCTCTTGCTTGTCCTCTTGCACCTGGAGGTGGAACAGATATATCTAAGAACTGTGGACTAACGTGTGCAACTAAAGTATTTATTACTGACTGTGCAGTACCTAGTCTAATCAATGTTCCGTTTTCTGGAACACTAAAGTCAAAGTTGTTTAGATAAAAGTCATCTAGTTCTTGTGCTTTGTTACGAAACTCTCTAAATAATTCGTGACCAGTTTGTGCTTTTTCTTTTACCCATTGAAGTGTAATATCTGGCTCGTCTGTAGGATTTGCTGCTTCTACTTTGATTGCTTCAGTTGAGTCTATTTCGTAATCTAAAACCATTCTCTACCTATATTTCTGTAGTAATTAATTCGTTGTCTTCTAAATACTGCAATTTTTGTTTTGTTTTTTGTTGTCTTCTCATTTGCATAAATCGTGACGGCTTCCTAGAGTCTGTAGGTCTTATAGGTCTCATTCTACTTATAGCTCCAAAATTTTTAAATTCACCATCATCATAACCTGGTGGGTCACTAGCCATTAATGCTAACAGCTCTGCATCAACCCAGTCATCATGCTCTCCTGATTCATTATAAAACACATATGAACCATTTCCACTAGGTCTTATACTTATATCTTCCAATTGCTTTTTAAGTGTATCCCAACTTTCTGGGAAATGTACAGTACCATTTTCTAGTGCAATGTAGTAATTTTGAAATAATTGATATTTACTTTGTGCACTAAATTTAAATGATGTTACTGGCAATCCAGAAGACAATAGATGGTCAAATACTACATCACCAAGACCAGTTGAGTCAACCCTTACATCTCCTACTTTCCACCGAGATATTTCAGAATTGATAGCTTCAATCTGGCTAACCCAGTCACTTCCAGACATCTCTAAAGCATATACAGATTTCCTACTGGCTGCATCTTTTACAATGAAAACAGTATAGTCTTGTTTCTTACCCAAGTCTAATCCAGCAACATATCTTCTGCTAGGGTCTGGCATCAATATTTCTTTACCATTGCCAGCTTCTTCTATCTTGCTCGGTCTAAAGAAACCACCACCACCGTCTGGTTGTTTAGCCATGTACATTCTATCCCAAACTATTTCTGGCATAGTAGCTTTTTCATCTCGTATTGCTTGTTTCTGTTTATCAGTAAGAAAAACATTATCAAAACTTGTTGCGTGAAATGCTTCATAATCATCACTAGGATTTTCTTGTGACCATTTGAAAAGCTTAGAAAACCAATGAGACCTTTTGAATGGTGGTATGCCTTCTACACAACCTTTACCTAATCTACCAGATGAGTTAAGCATAGGCCGTAGTTTATTCCATGCAGCTTCTTTTATATCTTGTGACTCTGTAATCCAGATAAAGTCTGGTCCAGCAGTCTGTAGAGATTCAGGGTCGTCAGCAGATTTTATCTCAATATAGACATCTCGTCTAGCTAACTCTGGACTTTTTAGATATAGCCATACAGACTTATCATCTTCTCTCCATCCGTCACCTCGACCACCACCTTGGCCTTTCTTACGTTTGACTACAAGTTCTGGTGGTATGAATTGTTTTAATTCGTTCCATGCTTGTCTGCTCTGTGCAAAGTTAGGTGCAACTACCCATATATGGATTGCAGGTTCTAGTGTATTAGTCAAATCGTAACCAACAGGTAAGCCTGTAGCCTTAGACATTTGTTCATCTGCTAAAAATGGTGTTTTAGAAGCTTGTGTTATAGCCAGCATTAGCTCAGTAAGTACAGCTCTACCCTTACCTGCTCTACGACCTGCCCATACAACCTTTATCCTGCTTTTTGAATTGTGAAACTTACGTTGCCATTTAGAAGGAGTGTACTGATAAGCCATCTATTTACCGTTTAGACTGGTTTGCAAATTAAATAAACTACTCTCGCCACTTAGATTCACAGTATTTGTTGGTTTACTATCATTACCCACACTATCACTAGGATTTACAACTGGGTCTATATCTAACAACCCTGACCGTTCTAACAATTTATTCTCAGCAGTAGACTGTTTACCTGACTCAGCTTTTATATAAGACGATATACCAGACTCCATCATGTATATCTTTTGCAAATTAGACCACTTCACAGACATTGTACTGTTTTTACCAGTCTCTACAGACCTGTAAGAATAATTATTAGAAACATAATCATCCACAGCTTTTACAAAACTCTTAGTCTTTGAAATCAACTTCTTTGTTTTCTCAAAATCCCAAGTAAACTCTTCACACATACTCTCTACAGCTGTGTCACCAACACCATACGAAGGCAAACAAACAAAGATTCTACGAAGCTTTCTAGGCCATTCTACCCACTCAGGATATGCACGCAATATCTTGTCTCTATAAACCTCAGCAGGGGAACGTTGATGTATGCTATTTTTTTGAGCCATAAACAAATAATAACACAAACAAGTATAAATAAAAAATTGTTGCAAGGGTATATATATAATATATATATATATAAATATTATGCAACATATTAAGAATATATGTTGTTGCATTCTCTGTTGCATCCGTTGCACTCAATATAAATCGTGCAACAAAGTGCAACAAATATACTACTTAGGGTATCCCAAATATTATCAGCACTCTAATAGGGTATATGTAGATGAGTATAGATGTAAAAGTGTATCGGCGTAGATAGATAAACAGTATATAAATATATATATACTCAACTCTAGCAATTCCACCATCTATATATAAAATAGAGCCACTCACAATATAAATATATATATATCTCTTTACACGCAAGAGAATACACAAAGATAAACACTAAATAATATATATATATCCAGCCTATAAATAATATATATAAAGCATATGACTTGAGCCAATGAGCATAGCCTTAATATCCTAGATACTGGATGAATCAAGCGACACAAAAAAAATATAATTACAGCCGTTAAAAATGCGTTAAAAATCTGGTAAAAAATGATGACCATATTAGAACAAACGTTCTGTAGAACATAAGTTCTGTTTGTTCTCAAAATTTTTAAAAATGCTTAAGCTGTTGACACAATCAAGGCATTTTCTAGGACGAAAAAAACAGGCATTTTTTAAGGTATTTTTTGTCTGGCTTATTGGCTTTAAATGTTGGATATTTCAGAGATATATATATAACGTTTACTTGACTTATTTAAGGTGTAGGCGTATTATGAAATTATAAATAAATAAAACATAAATAAAAGGATGTTTAAAAATGGTTACTAAAACTAAAACAAATAAGAAATATAAGGCTGTAGATTACGCACAACAATTCACGGATTTCATACTGGATAATTTGACTAATCCAGCCTTAAAAAATATACCTTGGAATAACGGATACGAAACAGGTGCAGACATAACAGAAACAAGACCTCATAATCCAGTAACTAAGGTATATTATTCTGGTAAAAATATCATGATGTTAGACATGATAAAAACTATCAAAAATTACCCTAATAATAAATGGATGACATATGGAAACGCTAAGACTCTAAGCACTAAGGAAAAGCCTGTACACGTTATCAAGGGCGAAAAGGCAACCTATATATATAGGACTTTATTTAGACTGGTTCATATCAAGTGTGAGCAGTTCGGTGGAACTGAAGATAAGCCAGTATACACAAGTGACTATAAAACCAATGTTTGTAGCAACCTAAAAACCAGTAAGAATAAAAAGGGTTGTTACAGGGCTATGAGTGGGGAAAAATCCTTCCCAGTTTTCAACGTTGCTCAAATTGAAGGATTACCTAAAAAATTCTATGAAGTTCCTAAGATTTTGAAGCCTACAAAAACACAGAAATCTAAGGCTCTTTTGAAGGCTGAAAAGGTATTCAAAAAATACATCAAAAATGAGGGTATAAAGCACATCGAAAAAATGGACTTTACAGGTGCACCATTTTATCAAGAATCTAGCGATTCAATAACTACACCTTCTTATGATTCTGGAATCTGGAAAAAATCTACAAAAGATGAAATTTTTATAGAGGTTATTTTGCATGAATCTGGACATTCAACAGGTGCAAAAACCAGACTAAACAGAGAACACAAATACCACACTAACCACGGAAGGGGATGCGAAGAATTTGTAGCCGAATTGACGGCTGGAATTTTGATGACTGAATTAGGCATAAAATCGCCAGAGAAGAACACCAATATAATGGCTTATCTTCAAGGCTGGGCAACGGCTCTTAGAACTGAAATTGAGAAGGGTAAAGAGCGAGATAATAAATTATTAGGGGTTTTGATTGCTCAGGCTCATAAGTCGGCTAAGATGATTTTGAAGGGGGGTAAATAGGTATATATATATATAGTGCTGAGCACCACTTAAAAATGCTCATTTTATCAACAAAAATTATAAAAGAATAAGGAATAAAAAAATGATACCATCAAAACCAATAAAAAGAGAATTAGAAACTTTTGAAATTACAGTTACTGAAACAAGAAAAATCACTAGAAGGGTTAAGGTAAAAGTTGCGAATTATGTTTCACAAAAAATGAGAGATAATTATGAATTGATAGGATATGTAAATTTACCATATGATGATAAATATGCACCAGATGAATATTTAGAAATGGAAAGTGCTTTTAGAAATTTTGAGAATCAAGGCTATGAAGTTAACGTAATAGAAACAATATCGGTTGATGAGCATACTGATAAAGTCGATATAACAGAAGGAGAATAAAATGCTACAAACAATCAACGAGAATCAATTTATAGAAGCCTTCAAAAGTTTAAGACCCCATAAGTTCACAATTCAAGGGCTAAGGGCTTTATATGAGCATCTGGAGGAATTGGGAGCAAGTCAAGAGCGTGAGCCTGTACTAGATGTTGAAAAACATTGTTGCGAGTATACAGAGTATGAAAATCTTGCAGAAATTTGGAAAAATTATTCAAACATGGGATATCTTTCAATTGAGGAATTAAGAGTGCTTACAGAGGTTATACCAGTTTACAATGATAAAAGTTACCTTCCAGAAACTGGAACTAATGAGATGAGTTACATTATAAAAGATTTCTAGAAGCCTAAAATCGAAACACACTATATATATATATGGTGTGTTTACAGGTAAATTTCCTGTACTGATGAGATGAGGTTATCAAGTCAGAAAAATAAATAAATAAGGAGTCATAAATTGATTTATGAATATCACGACAGAAACAAAGCAACAAAAGAAGAATTAATTGAGGATATTGTGAGTATAGAAACTGATAATTTTATCTTTGAATCTGGGGGGGAAGGTGCATTTTGTAACAGGTGCAATAAATTTACCATTCAAGAATGGCATGAAACTGTTATGCAAAATTTAAATATTCCCAAATTTTCTTGGGCGTATGAATATAAAGATTATACGATAGATTTATTAAAAGAATTGCACAAAGTCTTAACAACAGAACATTTAATTAAATAAAATAATAAATAAATAAGGAGTAAGAAAAATGAAAAAGTTTATAAGATACGCAGTCAAAGATTCTTTAGAGGATTTAGAGTTTCTCATGGATGAGGGATTTCCAGAGGAGAATATAAATGACGAGTGGGAAAACCAAGTAGTGTTGAGTGGTAAACATGGTTTGAGGTTTATGTATAACACAGACTATGTAAGCAGAACAAAACATCCACACTTGAAAGCAAAAGACTTGCATGAATTATTAGATAGATGGATTGCAGAGTTTGAGGAAGACAAAGCACGCTGGGAGCAAGACATAAAAGATAAAATTTGGGATGCAGAAAATTAAGGAGAAAATAAATGAATAAACAATCATTACCAAAAATCATTATAAAAAATGAAATACATAAATTTAGTAATGCTAAAGATTGGTTGAAGTTTATAAAAAATATGGATAAAAAATAAACCAGACCAAAAAAAAATTAAAAGGCTGTCAAAAATTTGGCAGTCTTTTTTTTATGCTCATAAAAGACTATATATATATATACATAGCCGACCACCTAAAAAACACTATATATATATTTACCTAGAAAATTTATAAATCTTTTATATTCTATATCCTAAGGCTACAAACTACATTGTAAATATCTAGTACATTATGCTCATACTTGCATTAAATTGCGTTTTTAGGCACTTACAGGCTCAAAATATACCTAACATACTACACTCTATTTTATAACAGCCTGTTAAATGATGGCTGATAGTATATATATATTTATAAAATTCGCTTATATAAATTTTAGATAGAAAATTACTATATATATATTTATATAGAAAAATACCTATATATATATTTATATAGCGATTTTTAAAAAAATCTCAAAAAAATCTGAAAAATTTTTTTTTCCTATATATATATATATTTAGAATCTTAGCGATTACTTGCTCAGTCATCCTCTATATATATATTTAGATAGCAGTATTTGGTGTGTAGATATTTAAATAGGGCAAGGCTATATAAATATTTATTTAGGAAGCTTAGCGTCTCCTTGCTAAGTTGGATTTGAGTATAAGATTTGACAAGGTGTGGCTGTGGGTGTACAATAGATGGTAAGCAGTCAGCTGGATTGCTGTAAATTGTTAGACACTAAGGAGTGCAAAAATGAATTATCAAAAAGATGGTTTGACAAAATATTTTGCTTATTCTAAAAACATGGATAAGTTGATGGATGGGCTAGAACGTCACTATGGTTATGGCTCAAAACTTTTTGAAGGCTTAAAAAAGAATACAATAAGAGATGAAATTATAAAGGGTTTAGAACATGACTTCTTAAAAAATACTCAGTTATGGATAGAAGCTTTTGCCTACAAGTTTGGTTATGAAACTGGAGACTTTAACTTAGAGTGTAGTGAAAATGATGTTTATCTTCAAGATGATGACAGAGTTAAGAAATTGGTCAAGAAGCTAAAGAAATTTGGGTTTACGTTCAAAGATGAAGAAAATCTCTACAATATACCAGATGATGAATTTATAGACAACCGTGTAGACTTGGTATCTACTATAGCTCACAATGTAACTGAAGCCATAGATAGATTTGCGAATACCTCTGCTCATGAAGTTATTGCAGAGGTTTTGTGGGGGTCTTACACTTATCAATGGCAATGCTTTAGTGACCAGTATGAAGGAACTAAAACAAATTATGGGTATGATGGTCAGAATATCTTAGCTGAAATTTTATACTTATATAAGGTGGCTTTGAGAGAGCATAATCATTTACTTAGAATGGTAGATAAGATGAATAAAAAACTTAAGTTGTTAAATTTTGACGCAGATTTTTACAATTTGCCAAAAATTGAACATACTTTTAGAAAACCAGCTTTCAAGAGCAAGGAAATCTTTTTACAGGATGATGGTAGTAACAAAGTACCTTCGATACTTACTCGTGGTATTGTTGGATTGGGCAATGATAGAGTGCTGTGGCAATTTGAAGACCTTTACAGAGACAATTGGGGGGTATTAAAGAAATAAAAATATATCCAGCTGGACATCTGGCTAAACTGTCCACCAAAATAAATAAGGAGAATAAATAAATGAGTGAAAAAAGATTATCAATAGTATGGTCAACACTAGATGTTCAGTCACAAGCAGAGAGCATGGGTTTATCAATTGATGATGACCAAGCTTATGAAATACTAAAGCAAGTGATTGACAGACATGATGCTAGTACAGGTGTGTCATGGGATACAATTGAATATTACATTACCGAATCAGAGTATTACAAAAAAAAGAATAAGGAGAATAAATAAAATGAATAAATTGATTGAAAAAAAACAAAAGATGATTGGGGTCAAGGTCTGGATAGATTCAAGATGTGGACATCAACAAGTAGCTTACTGTTCATTTGGTAAATATATATTTGAAACAGAGCTAGATACTTTTGGAGTTGAGGATTGTTATGTTATGTATTATCTTGAAAATTTAGAAGAATTGCAAAAACATTTTCTGCAAAAAGATTCTGAAGAATTTAATGGTACGATAACTAAATACGAGCTGGTTTACGACAAAGATTTAGTAAATGATGGAATAGTGGGGTGGAATTAAATGAGTGAAATTATCAAAACATCTTATGCTGTAATAGACATAGGAGAGAAGTGTGTGGAGTGTAAGCAAGACACGAGCTTTGGGAGTGGCAGAAATGTCAACAGAACAATAGCTGAAAAAGATATTGAAGTTGGCAATGAAATAGTGACGTTGAGTGGATATATGTGTCCAGATTGTAGGATGACACAATGTGATGATTGCGATAGAGATGTTCTGGATGATTATGAAATATTCGACAATAAGACAGTTTGTTTGGATTGCTGTGAGAGTAAATATGGGTGGCAAGAGTGTAGCGATTGTGAGATACTAAATCCTGTCCAAGATAAGTTCTTGGAGTTTGAAGATAGGGTAATGATACAAAATGATAAGGGGGGATATATCTGTCACGATTGTATGGCAGAGTAAATAATTTTATAGGGGGTAGTTTTTTTTCTTATTCATTTAGCTACCCCCATCCGAAAAAAATGAATAATTTATAGGAGATAAAATGAACGAAAATAATTTTGAAAGAACAGACTTGGTTAAGAGCTGGATATGGACAGCGAAGGGTGTCATAGAGCGATTAGAACAAGTTACTTGGAATACAAATAGACCCGAGAAATTTGACCATCTTATAGGTGGCTTGATAACTACATATAATACCTTCTGTGGTTTAGCTAGAGTGGGTAAATATATATCTAGTGTAAAGTACCGTAAACCAATAGAAATGATTTGCGACAATATCGAAATGTCGCTAGATTATTTATGTGATGATTGTGACAATGAAGCTCAACAAGAAATAAAAGACATAATAAAAATAATATATAGTATAGACTGGGATGCTACTGGAGAGCCAGTAACAGCTGATGAAAAAGAAGAAGCTGAAAAAAGATATTCTGGTTACATAATAAGGAGTAAGTAAATGAGTAAAGAAAAATTAAACTGGGTAAAGTATGCAATAAAACCTGTGGCTTTAGTTGATAGTAAAACTGGAGAGGAAACACCAATTTCCTCTGATAAAGTTATTTATATCAATGATGAGGAGTATGATGAAATAACAAATAAGTTAGGAGTAAGTAAATGACAGAGAAAATGGAAATAACAATCGTTGAAACATACGAGGTTGTAAAAAAAATTATAGCTGAAACTGATGAAGATACTGAGAATAAAAATCTAGGGTATATAGATGGAGAAGATTTAAATGAGGATGTTGAGGGATACAATGTAAAAACAATTCATGTTTTGTCTGAAACTGAGCCAGAGCTAATGAACAAAAAAATGGTTATGGAAATACCTATAAGTGAGGATTGGAGTGGGTATAGATGAGTAACAAATTATTAATAAATATTAATTACTGTGTCCATTGCAAGTCTAATAATATTGAGCCTTGGATTGTAGAAGATAGGGGTTTTGGTAACAATCAATATTACTGGTGCAATGATTGTGACCAAGAAACTTAGGAGCTGTAATGAAGATAAAAGTTTTAGTAGAAGAGAGAAAAATTCCCTATCTTATTGAGGTTGAAGTTGATGAGGATTTTGCAGATATGGAAGAGCACGTTTTAGACCAAGCTCACAAACAATTAGACCCAACACGATATTTTGAAAAAGTTGGAATAGAGTTTTATTTACAAGTATACAGAGGAGATTAAATAGATGAATTTAGCATACGAAAATGCAGTAAAACTTATAGAAAAAGGTAAGAAGGTAATTGTCTTGGGGAAAAATTCTAAAATCCCTGTAAGGCACGAGCTACAGCTCAATGGTACTAAGACACCAGTAAGTGATGTCGAGACCCTAAAAAACATATTTATGGACAATCCAGACGGTAATATTGGCTTGTTGACTGGCGAAATAAATGACTTGACGGTTGTTGATATTGACGGCAAAGAAGCAATGAATGAGCTGGAAAAAAATAATATAAAATTTCCACATAGTATATATAGAGTGAAAACCAGAAGGGGATTTCACATCTATCTAAAGTATGATGAAAACCTAAAACAAACAGCCAATTTATTGGATAAGCTAGACATAAGGTCAACAGGTGGTTATGTAGTTAGTGTTGGCAGTCAAGTTGATGGCCATATATATAAAGCTCAAAATAGCAGTCAAGGTCTTGGAGAGTGGAAGGAGCTGACTGAATTTAGCAAAAATAAAACCAAAAAAATCCAGACAACATTGACCGAAATAAATAAAGACCAACCAAGCTGGGTGTCCGAAGCTCTATCTTCCGGAGCTGGAGAGGGTAACAGAAACGATTTGTTGGCTAGGTTATCTGGTTATTTCAATGCTAAAAAAATACCCTATGATTTGACTTTACAAATACTTGAACAATATAGGACAGCCTGTAATCCAGAAATGGGTCAACGAGAATTTGAAAATACAATCAAGTCAGTATATAGATATATACCTTCAGACAATAAATATATAGGGGTTGATTTAGAAGCTCCAATTGTTGATTATACCGTAGCTAATAGGATGGGATTGAGGTGGCCAAGTGAAGATGTCATTGTAGATTTGTCACACATAAAAGCTGATGGTAATGGTATCAATGTTTGGATAAAAATAAACTCACATCAAAACCAGATATTTGCTCCTAGAAGAGTCAATCTTTTATCTACAAGTGCAACTGAACAATTGAGAAGAGAGCTTCAACAATCTGCTGATAAAAATTGGCGAGGTATCTTGAATATGACTACCAATATTATTAGCGATAGTTTAGAAAATTCTAGTGAAACTTATGATATGAGATTCTACAAAAAGAAAAATGAGAATACTAGCTGGGTAGCAAGACCAATTGCACAAAAGAATATGCCGACATTGTTCTATGGGATGGGTGGAGAAGGTAAGAGTACCGTAGCAATAGCTATACTTTTATCAGTAGCAACTGGGGTAAAATTTATACCACAAATTGATATTCCAGAAACTCCACAAGCTGTAATGTTTGCTGATTGGGAAGATGCTCCAGACCAGTTTTCAACAACAATGAACGCATTGCTTAAGGGTAAAGGTATGAAGCCAGAAGAAGTACAATCAAAGATTATATATAAGAGATTTGTTGGGTCTTTGGCTGACCATATTGATGAGATTCAAAGGGATGTAGCTGAGAGTAATGTTGGTCTAGTAGTGGTTGATTCTCTGGTAGCTTCTTCTGGAAGCTCGGATGTAAATGACCCAGAATCTGCGAAGGTTTGGTTTAGTTCTATGAGTAGCTTGAAGGATGTAGCATCAATAGGTATTACCCACGTTTCCAAAGGTGGTAATGGTAATACACCATTTGGAAGTGTTTACTTTTGGAACTTTGCTAGAAGTGTTTGGGAGATTACAGCTGATGAAGATGTAGTAGAAAAAGATACCAGCATGATAGCTATATCAAACAGAAAAAGTAATAGAACATCACAGCATAAACCAATAGGTTTAAACGTAACATTTATCAATGATGAAAATGATGTTGCTGAGTTAATAAGTTACGAAGAAACAGATTTAGGAGACTCTACTAACTTAGTAGCAAAGCTCTCCAATAAAGAGAGAGTTTTGCGAGAGATTAGACAAACTCCAAAAACACTTGAAGAAATTTATGAGCTTTTACCAGACATAAAACAAGCAACAATAAGAAGTCTATTATCAAGGATGGTTAAGTCAAGTATAGTCATTAAAGATAATAGTCAATATATAGCTAACAAAAATGATTTTGTTGCATAAATGTTATTACCCCTTAAAGGGGGTAATATTTACACTAAATTAAATATTTAGTAAAATAGGGTGTAGGAGTAGCTACACATTAAGGAGATAAAATGAGTTTAGATAGAATAGTTTTTACATTAGAGGAGTATATGTTCTTTAGCCAAAATGGTGGTAAACAGCACAGCTTTCCAGAAGGCGAACAGGGTGCTATCAAGAGATTTAAAGAACAAGTAGAAAAAACAGGGAATAGTATAGTCGCAACTCACAGAGAACAAGACTTGCAGAGATGGACAACGAGTGATGGTCTTCAATTAGAGGATGGTGACCTAACTATGGGGGGTTGGATGTAATGAATAAAGAATATATAGAACATGAAAAAGCTTTTCATAAAAACCTTGACGATTTTAAGCAAGGGGTTTTAGATTTTTTTATACAAAACACCTCTAGTGAAACAGATAATAATTATTACAATCAAGGTGTAAAGTTCGCTGACAAATTAATTAAAGAGGAGAATTTATGACAACTGATACAACAAAAAAACTAAAAGAACTTGTTGCAGATGGTATGAGTACAAGAGATATTCAAGCTCATGTAAATACTACAAGTGCAGAACAAGTAAGGAGATGGCTTCGAGGAGAAGCACAACCATCTGCTGAACGCAGAGAAATAATTAGCAAACTATGGAACGAAAAGATAGGAGATAAAAATGTTGCAAACTGACCAATGGCCACATCAATTAGTTCAAGACCCAGAAGTTAATCAAAGGGGAGTAGAGGAGACTATCTATGTAGCTCAAAAAGTTACTGTAAAAAATGACTCTGATAACTACGGTAAATATGCTCTTCAATTTCATGAAGACCCTACAAGCAGATACTGGCAAATAAAACCAGATTTTGATGATAACAGTAGGCCGTTACCGTATAGTGGCCCAAAATATCCAGCTGGAACAACACTAAATGTTTGGTTGGTTACAAGTCCTTGGGAGAGTAAAGGTAAATCTGGAATCAATTACAACATAAGAAAACTTAGAGAAGTAAAAGATTCTGATACACCAAGCACAGCTACAGTTACACCAGTAGCTTCTGCTGTAAATACAACAGCTCCAAGCAATGACTATTGGGAAGAGAAACAACGTAACATAAATAAAAGTATGGCTTTCAAAGAAATAGGGGAGTCATTACGAAATGGGATAATCAAAGAAAAGCTAGGAGAAGATAGCGAACAAGAAATTTGGGAAGAGTATTGGGAGAATTGCAATAGAGCTATAAAAGGTCTGCCAGTTTACCCAGATGTAGCAACTACTACAGCTCCCAAGGAAGACTCTCCTATGGTAGCTAAAGCTAAAGAGATGGGAGCAAAGGTGGTTGGAGAGACTGAAGACGAGATTATAGAAGAGATAAAATGGTAATTCCAAATCGTATGGGAAATAACTGTCCATACTAATTTGGAATCAATTCTAAATTGAAGGAGAATTAGAATTATGAAAAACATACAACAGGGTACTTTTAATTTTCAAGAGTACCCTTCGATAACAGAGAAAGAAAAAACCAGATGGTCTAAGCACGTTAGACAGCTCTACTATCTAATGCAAGATATGGAGTGGCACGATAAACAAGAATTATTAGAGGGAACAAAGACTGGTAATTTTCAAGCTCGGATACATGATTTGAGAAAAGCTGGTTTTAGAGTAGAGTGTGAAAGAAACAGGGATATTGGTACTACTATGTATAGGATAAAAGAATATGTAGGGTACAGCACAACTAAAGTAAAACATTGTTATTGTTGCAGATACAATGATGATTATGTAGAAAGCAATTATACAGGGTAAAAATTATGAGACAAACTAAGCTAAATTACTTTCTAACAATACCAGCTAAAGATGTAGGTTGGCCTAGACCTAAATCAGTAAGATTTTCAAGGTTTGGGTCTTATAACAGTAAAACAGTAAGAAAATGGATGACTAAAATAAAAGATGTAGGTGTGTCAGAAATCGCTTCTAAGGGCCTTCGAGCTGAAGAAGGTACACCAGTAACCATTGTAGCTACAGCATATATGCCTATGCCTAAAGCAACGGCCAAGAAAAGGCAAAAAGGTTTAGTGGGAACACCCCATCTAAAAAAACCAGATGTTGATAATTTATTAAAGCCAATCGTTGACGGCTTAACAGAAGCTGGGATGTGGATTGATGATAATCAAGTCTGGTCAATGAAAATACAAAAGGTCTACTGTAATCAAGGAGACCAGAGAGTAGAGGTAGCTATACTATGGTAAAGCCAGACAAAATAAATAACGAAGATTGGGAAGCTTTGATGGAAGAACATGAAGGAGCTATGTTGATGACTGGATTTGAAGAAGCTCTCATAGGTTTTGGAAGACAGTTCAATAAATCACTAGCTATATATAATAAAGAAAAATGTTTGAACATTTTGATAGAAGAACATGGTATGGATTATGACGAAGCTGTAGAACATTTTGAATTTAATATTGTTGGGTCATATATCGGAGAAACAACTCCAGTCTTTATTACCTTGATATAGTAATACTTATAATATATATTATATATAGTAAGAAATAATAAGTTCTCCTTCAAGCCTAAAAACTCGTTCTAGCTTATTGTATTCTTAAACAAGTCTTCCCTTCAGTTCTTACTCGCTGAGGGGAAGATTTTTTACTTTAAGAGCTTTTTTCTTGTCCAGAGAGGGCCATGCAAGACCCAAAGTAATAGCAGAGTACCAAAAAATTTTTGGAAGGGCCTGTTATTTTTATCTTGGCCCAAAAAAAGACACTAAACCAAAAGGATTAGAACGCTTCGTATGTCTTATTTACTAAAAGGATGTTGGTATAAAACTGAAAGCTGTGGTTTAGTGCCTTAAATTTATTCTACCAGATTATTTCTTTTTGCCAAATACACCAAGAGCTTTACCAATTTTTGTCCACTCAATGGTTGAAACTTTGCCATCTTTCAAAGCTTCTTGGACAATTTTACAAGCTTCTATTCTCTCCTCTTTTGTATCCAAGGATTGAACAATGTGAACACCTAAATCTAATAAAGCTTTTTTTTCTTGGTTAAGAAATAAATTTATAATTTTATTAAACATATTTTTCTCCTTCCTAAAAATATTTTACCATAATGAATCTTAGCGACTACTTTGGCAATTATTTTATATTTAATTTGTTAAATAATTTTAAACGCAAATATGTCATTTTGTTTATAAAAAAGCTCAAACAAAATATTAGGGTTTGGAAAATGAAATTGGAAATCAAACCGAAAGGGATTGTTTATTCTGACTCTAGGACTTTCATACCTAGAGCAATGATGCCACCAATAGCACCACTAGCAATCTCGTTATGCCCTTTGTACAGACCAACCACAGATAAAACAGCTAGGACAATTATTGCTAGAAATATCTGTGGTCTTAGTTTACCCATCATAATAAAACTACTTTACGCTAATCGGAACTTCAGCATTGTTGGTCAATGTTGACTGTGCAATCTTAGTATCGCTTTGAATAATAAAGTCTGCACTATCTATACCGTCACCATCACCTATGCTTGAATTTTGTATCGTCAGTTTACCTACTTTGAGGTTATTCAAGACAATGCCTTCGTCATACGCCTTCAAGTTCTTGATGTGTAACTTGCCTATCTGTGCATTAGCACCACTCGTGTTGATGACTATTCGGTCATAATCTGAACCTGTAATCGCAGGTAAATCTATTGCACCACGAGTAGAAGCAAGTGTTATATCTACTATCCCATTAGTTAGGGTTGGGGAGAAGGAGTTGCCATCTGCTTTATTGTCTTTTACAACTAGCTCATAGATTTCACTACTGCCTAGAATAAAGTCAGGTGCAGTAAGATTATCTATTAACAATTCATCTACCTCTATCCAATGAGCACCTGTTGCGAATATTTTTAGTGAGTCTGTAATAGTTGTGCTACCTACATTGATGTCATCAATAATAATTGATTCTATCCTAGCACCACCTATATTCAACGCTAAGGTCTGTGTAAGTTCTGAACCTTCTTGTCCTACAGGTACATTAGTAGTCTTTGCGTTCATGTTATAGGTTGCACTATCAGGAAATACTGGTGCTTGGTTTACTCCTGCAATAGCAAAGTAAACTGAACCTAGTATTATCAAACCTGCTAAAGACAATGATATGCCCATTATCTTTCTGAAGTTATCTCCTAATCCTAACTTCGTAGAAATTCGTGGCACAGCCATCTGCAATACTGGAAGACTGAGCTTCGCCCTAATTTTCGGTATATATATCTTAGGAAACCGAAATGTTTTTGACTTGAATGTTATTTTCATTCATCATCTCCTTTGTTTTTTTCTGTTACTTCAGCTGCATATGCTCTCAGTATTTCCGAAAGCCCACCTGCGACTGGCAAAGACAAAACTGCCAGAGCAGTCAATAATCCTTCTATCGAATCTAGGGTCTCAGGATTACTTGATGCACTCCAAACTATTCTAGCAGCGAGGAACAACCACACTACTACGATTGGAAAGAATATAAGAAATGTAATCAACTGTGTTCCAGTTAAATTTACATTGCCATCTTTTTCTTTCTTAGGTTTTTCTTTACCATCTACCATATATATTACTTCTTTTTATTTCGTCTGGCAAAGTTTCTTGCAGACTCTGGACTTCTAAAACCCCAAGCTCTTAGTGCTAATGCTTTTCTTGTAGGTCTACCTTTACTATCTTTCATAGGACCTTTCATACCACCAAACCTAGCAGCAAAACTTACACGTCTAGGTGATGTACCAGACTTTAATGGTCGTTTTAGATTAGCACCTTCTTTTCTTTTGAAGTATGCCCTACCAGCTGCATTCAAACCACCTTTTGGATTTTGATATTTCTTTGCAACCATTATGCTCTCCTAACACCTTTTGCTATTTTCCTTGAATACTTTGCTCTGCTACCTACTCCACCTGCTTTTCTTTTCTTTCTGTTGGTTGCAGCCTTTTCTCCAGAAGTAAGACTAGCACGAACACTAGCAGGTAAATACCTACCACGTTTACCTTTAGGTTTTTTCTTATCTCCAGGCGAAACGTAATCCCACTTCTGTTTAGTCCATTTACTTAAAGATTTTTGGCGTTTGGTTTTAGCCATTACTTACGTCTACCTCTTTTTAGTTTTCTAAAATCTGCACCAGTTATTTTATTTCTTGGTGGTGCTACTCTTGCTATTCTTTTTTGTTTAGCAGAGTATCCCTTTTTTCCTTTTGGCATTAGTTTCTGTACCCTCCACCAGCAGCTTTGTATTGTTTAGCCAGCATCTGAGCTTTACGAGCAGACCATTGTCCTCTCGCACCACCCTTGCTGCCAGCTTTTATTCTTTGAAACATTCTTTTTCTCATAGTAGGTTTAGTATAATTACCTGCTTGATTAACTGTTGATTTCTTTTTCTTTTTAGTAGCCATTTACTTTCCTACTTTTTTCATTGCAGATTTATGTGACTGCGTAAAAGTTCTACCTCTATTCATAGACTTCACCATCTCTCTAAGATGTTTAGCAGTATGGTGTTTGCCATGTCTTTTCATAGAAGCTTGTTGTCTCTTATTCAAAGAGTCTATGTTTACATTCTTTACTTTCATATTAGTATTTTTTTTTCTTTGGTTTAGACTTCATTCCCATTCCCTTTTTTCTCATTCCGTTACTTTTTTTCTTCTTCTTTGTTGTGTGATAAGGCATTTTTTTCTCCTTTCTCTTGTGTATTCATTCTTGATTGTGCTATTAAAATTAATTGTGATTCAAAAACTTTATTAAGTTTGCACAACAAAAGCACATCATCCATAATTATTGTTCCTAAATTTTCTTGTTCCATGATTATCTCCTTTTTTTATAATAACTAATATATTATGATTTTGCGTATTTACTCTTAACTGCTGCAATAGCATCTCTCCAAGTGGATGTACCATTTACTGCGTCATGATATTGCATATCTAACTGGTCACCAATACTAGGATATTCTGCTGCTCTGTTGAGTCTATATGCAGCATTTTCTGTATCCCAAGCTGCTTGTAGTTCGGCTAACTTTGTAGTCAAACTTGACTCTGTAGGTTTACTATTACCACTAGCAACTGTTAAATTTGCATAAACTTTATCTGAGCTATCTGACCAACCAAACCATTGTCCTGCATTTAATGTTACAAGAACATCTTCAATATGATTTGGTCTACCTGTTGTCATGTCCATGTTATATACCCCCTAGGCTAACTTTATAAATGTAAAGTATGTATAGTTTATATTTGTGTCTCCAAAAATAGTGTTACTTCCACTATTACCACTAATTTTAAATTGCACTTTATCGTAAGTAGTATTGGTTACTTGAAAAAGATAACTAGCAGTTAACACAGACCTAGCACTACTATTGTAAACACTACCCTGTGAAGTGCTAGCTTGCTCAAATGTAGGAGTACCACTTTCAACTGTGGATACCTCTATAATTAAATTGGTTTCAGGGTCAGCAGCACCATTCCCAAATAATGCGTGTGCTTGTATCAAATAAGTCCCTGTGCCAGTATTTGCAAAAGTAAAGATACCAGAACTTAATCCTAAAGCTTCACTATCACCAAGTGTACTATCTCCACGAGTATCATCTTTTTCAAGGTTTGATGCAATTGGGTCAGCATCTCCTGTAAAGCTACTAGTTAATCTAT
>VTLG01009512.1_pt1 | contig 29580 bp, 35 predicted proteins | sample 4694571 | NCBI WGS metagenome assembly VTLG01 (sample SAMN12604809, study PRJNA352737) | marine metagenome | biome: ENVO:00000447; feature: ENVO:00000209|ENVO:00000569|ENVO:01000036; material: ENVO:00002151; isolation source: viral sequences binned using virsorter ...
AATAAATATTGCAGGTGGTACTGCAAATAGAGAGTACACATTTTTTTGTTCAATGACTGATAGTACAGGAAGTACAGCAAAGAGAAGTGTTAAATTAGCTGTGAGAGATAAGTAATGGCATATAATTTTTTATCAATTGTAAATGATGTAAACAGAAGATTAAATGAAGTAGAGTTAACGTCTACTAATTTTTCTACTGCATCAGGTTTTTATAATCTAGCAAAGGATGCAGTCAATGCTTCAGTAAGATATATCAACCAATCAGAATATGAATGGCCCTATAACCATGTACTTCAAGAAGATACATTGACAGCAAGTACAGCAAGATATCCATTTCCTGATGATGCAAAGACAATTAACTTTAGGAGTTTTAGAATAAAAGAAAACGATACTTTAGGTAATCAAACTATGAAACTAAAAGAGTTAGCATATAATGAATACCTAGAAAAGTATGTTGATCAAGAATATAAATCTGATCCTGTAAAAGGAGTTCCAAGATTTATTATATATGCTCCGTCTTTAGAATACATACTACAACCTTTACCTGACAAAGCATATGAATTAGTTTATGAATACTACAGAATAGCTGTAGAATTAGAGAACCATAACGATGTACCAAACGTACCTGAAAGATTTAAACATATCATAGTTGATGGTGCAATGCACTATGCATATTTATTCAGAGGTAATACGCAAGATGCTGTAGTGGCAAAAGAAAAGTTTGATGAAGGTATTAAACACATGCGTTCACTTCTAATAAATAATAACTATATTTATGTTAGGTCTTATATGACTCCTGTTGCAGGTGGTAGAGGTAGAGTTGGAACATCTTTAACAAATGCAGGTTCATCACTGGATTCACTATAAATGCCTACTACATGGAAAACATATCCTCTAGAATTTAAAGGTGGATTAATATCTAATCTATCTCCATTACAGCATGGTATGCAACTTCCTAACTCAGCAAGAGTGTTAAGTAACTTTGAACCATCTGTGCAAGGTGGATTTAGAAGAATAGAGGGTTTTCAAAAGTTTGATGATAATCAAGTACCACCTTATGGTGAGCCTAAAATATCTACAACAGTATCATCAGGTGGTAGTAGTATAGTTTTAGCAAATATGTTTTCATCCCCTAGTGTAGGTGACACATTTACAGTAGCAGGTAATGCACAAGTTTATACTGTATCTTCTGTAGATACAACAGACTTGACAGCAAATAAAAGAGTTACAGTAGGTTTTACACCTAACCTTGTAGCAAATGCAACAGATCAAGTAGCTGTTACTTTTGTAACAGGATCAGGAGACATGGAAGGTGTAGCATCTTTTGAAGATACAGCAGTTGTAGCAAGAGGTGGTAACTTATTTAGATCAGCAGGTTCTGCATCTAATTGGACTAGAATAAATGTACCTGTATATGGAACAGTGTTAGTAAATGGTGGGTCACAAACAGGAAGCACGTTAGCTATAGACGGATTAACTGCCGCACCTCAAGCAGGTGATACATTTACAGTAGCTGGTATAGCAAAGGTTTATACAGTAACAGCAGATGCAACTGTATCGTCAGGTGGGTCAACAATAAATATAAACCCTGCTCTTGCAAGTTCTCCTGCTGATGATGCAGCAGTTACATTTCTATCGTCTGATAGATCGTTGATGTCAAAGCATAGATTTGCAACTTTTAATTTTAATGGTACGGAAACTTTAGTTGGTGTAGATGAAATAAACAAACCTTTTACTTTTGATGGATCAACCTTTACTTCAATAGATAATGCACCCTCAGATGTTATTGGAGCAACTCATGTAGCAAACTTTAAAAATCATATAATGTTTGCAAAAGGTTCTAATATAGTGTATACTGCATTATTTACAGCAGACGATTTTACAGCGGCATCAGGTGCAGGTACAATAAATGTTGGTGATATAATTACAGGTATTGTTGTATTTAGAGAACAGTTAATTATATTTAGTGAAAGAAGAATACAAAGACTTGTAGGCTCATCAGAAGCTGACTTTCAATTACAACCTATTACAATGGACATTGGGTGTGTAGCACCTGATACAATACAAGAAATAGGTGGTGACATTTTATTCTTAGGACCTGATGGTATAAGATCATTAAGTGCTACAGATAAGATAGGTGACTTTGGTTTAGCCGTTACTTCTAAACAGATACAGGATGAAGTAACAAACTTTGTAAATAGAAATACATCATTTGCAAGTATAGTTATTAGAGAAAAAAGTCAATACAGAATATTGGGTTTTAATCGTAGTATTACTACAACCTCTGCACAAGGTTTAATGGCTACACAATTACAAGAAGGTTTAGCTTGGGGTGAGCTTAGAGGTATAAGAGCCTTTGTAGCAGACAGTAATTACAATGGTACATCTGAATTAATTGTGTTTGCACATACAGATGGGTATGTATATAGAATGGAAGATGGTAATAGTTTTGATGGTAGTAATATAATATCTACATTTGCTACACCATTTTTTCCAGTTACCGATCCTAGAGTTAGAAAATCTTTTTATAAGATGTTTTTATTTACAGACCCACAAGGTAGTTTTAATTCAGACTTTTCATTAAAGTATGACTTTGCTGATCCATCTGTAATACAACCTGCAACTAAAACATTATCTAATACATCAGTTGCAAGTGAACAAGCTATATATGGTAATGTGCAGTTTGCTCATGGTGGATTAGTAAACAACGGAAGTAATTACAGTTCAGGTGTTACTACCATTGCAGTAGATAATTTATCTACATCTAATTTAATTGCAGGTGATACATTTATAATTGCAGGTCAAGGAACAGGATCAGGTGCTAGTTTTGTACATACAGTATTTACACTATCATCTACACCATCTATAACAAGCAATGCAGGTAATTTTACTTTTAGTCCTGCAACACCTTCTAGTTTAAATGATAATACTAAAATAACATTTAAAACTGTAAACTCTGTAGGTTCTTCAACATATGGTGGAGAAAGTTTAAAAAGTATATTTGAAGAACAAACTACAGGATCAGGATTTACAGCATCATTACAGTTTGAGTCAGAGTCTACAGATGCTCCATACTCATTAGATGCTGTAACATTAGAATACGCAGAACATACACATTCATAGGATTTATTATGGCAGGTTACTCAAGAACAGATACGACAAACAATATAGCTGATGGTAATATTATCAACGCTTCAGATTTTGATGGGGAGTTTGATGCAATAGCCACAGCTTTTGGAACGTCAGGACATACACATGATGGCACGGCAGAGAATGGTGGAGCTATAACTAAGATAGGTCCTTCTCAAGACTTTGTAGTTTCAGCTTCTCTTGTTACACCAAAAACAACTAACACACTAGATATAGGTACAGATGCTCTAGAGTTTAAAGATATATACATAGATGGCACAGCTTATATTGATGGACTAGGTAGAGACATTCTTGTAGCCACAGATAAAAAGATACAGTTTCACGATACTGCTATTTTTATACACGCATCAGCAGATGGTATTTTAGATTTAGTTGCAGATACTGAAATAGAAATTAATGCTACAGATATAGATATAAATGGTGCTGTAGATATATCAGGTGCTACAACAATAGGTGGTATTATAACTGCAACAACAGGAACACATTCGTTAGGTGCAACAAGTTTTAATGATAATGCTATAACTAATGTTGGAGATATACAACTAGATTCTATAACAGGAGATGCTGATACAGATACATCAATTACTTTTTCAGGTAGTAATATAATAACAATAGCAACAGGTGGTGCAAATAGATTGACAATAGCAGATGGTGCATTATCTCCTGTAACAACTAATCAAATAGATTTAGGAACATCCTCTTTAGAATATAAGAATGCTTTCTTTGATGGCACAGTTACAACGGATGCACTTGTAGCAGGTACAGCAGATATAGATGCAGGTACAATTGATGGTGTTACACTTGGCACAAACAGTGCTATAACACAGGCTGTTATAGATAATGTTAATATTAATGGTGCACAAATTGGACATACAGATGACACAGATTTAGTGACACTTGCTGATCAGGCTGTAACAATAGCAGGATCGTTAACTCTATCAGGAGGTCTAACAGTCAATGGTACAACGACAACTGTAGCAACAACTAATACTGTTGCTACTGATTCATTAATAGAATTAGCAAATGGTACAAGTGGATCACCTGCTAATGATGCAGGAATTGTTATTGAAAGAGGGTCAGCTAATAATGCTTTTATGGGTTTTGACGAGAGTGCAGATAAATTTATAGTTGGAACAGGTACATTTACAGGAGCAAGTACAGGTGATCTTACAATAACTACAGGAACACTTGTTGCTAATCTTGAAGGTAATGTAACAGGCGATACAACTGGTACAAATATAGGCACATTAAAAAAGACAGCTAGTGACACAACTTTTACTTTACCTGCTAGTGACGGAAGTAGTGGTCAATTCTTAAAAACAGACGGCTCTGGAAATTTAAGTTTTGCTACTGTGAGCACAACTATTGATCTTACAGCAGATGTTACAGGAGTTTTACCTGTTGCTAATGGTGGAACAGGAGTAAGTAGTATTACAGCAAATAAACTACTTACAGGTAACGGAACTTCTGCAATGACAGTAGAGTCTGGATTAACGTATGATGGTAGTACCTTTACAGTTAGTGGCACAGTTTCGGCAACAGAAGTTACAGCCACATCAGACGAAAGATTAAAGTCTGATATAGAAACAATAGATAATGCTTTAGATAAAGTTATGAGTATGCGTGGTGTAACTTACACAATGCAAGATCAAAAAGGTACAGGTGTAGTTGCACAAGAGATAGAAAAAATATTACCTGAAGTTGTAATAGATGGAGAAGAATATAAATCTGTAGCATATGGTAACATGGTTGGTGTTCTCATAGAAGCAATAAAAGATTTGAAAAAAGAAATAAACGAACATAAACAAGGATGTAAGTGTCATGGCTCTAGCGACTAGTGGTGCAATAAACCTAACAGATGTTCGTGATTTCTACGGACAGAGTGGATCAATAAATTTAACTAATTTGCATAAGGGAGAGAGCAATGTTCCTAATCCTGCAACTTATGCAACAAGTAATTTTACACAAATATCTGCCGCTAGTGGCTCTGCATTACCTGTAGCACTTTTTGATAATGGTGGTGTCGTTCCTTCTTTAGATACAGAAGCAAATCAAAATATACCAACAAGTGGTTCTATAAGTTTAACAGATTTTTATGGTGGGTATAGACTTGTTAATCCATCTGTATCCTCAGTGTCATTAAGTTCACAAACTCATCAAACTGGTTATTGGGCTGGTACTACACCAACAGCTAATAAAGGTTTTTATATTTCAAACTACGCATCCTTTGGTGGCACTTATCCTAATTATGGACAACTGTTAACAGTTACTGCTTCTGCTTATTTAGGTGGTACTTTTGCTGCATCTACTGTTGTAACATTTCAAGTATCTCATACAGGTATTTATACTTTACAAGCTAGTCATACTGGTAATGAAACAAATGGTGGCAGTGTTACATTAAGTGGATCAGGACTTACTTTAAAAAATTCTAGTGGCAGTACAGTAAGTGGTGCTCAAAGTATTAGTTTAGGTCATTTTCGTTTATTTGAAGCAACTATACCAGCTAGTACCACAATAACTTTGACTGCAGCTACTACGTCAGGAACAGCAGGATCATATATGACAACACAATTAAGAACAAATTGCAATTATCAAAGGCACATTAATAGTACAGCATCTGCAACAAATAACAATATGTTAACACAGAGTTAAATTATGGAAATAAACCCTATACTATTTTGGAATGGAATACTTACAGTCGTAATAGCTCCTGCTATATGGGTCTTTCGTGGTATGTTCATGGAGATAAAAAGACTTGACATACTGTTAAATAAAACAAGAGAAGAGTATGCAAAGCGTGATGACGTTAAAGAAGACATGCATACTGTAATGGATGCTCTTCAAAGATTAGAAGATAAATTAGATAAGATATTAATAGGTAAATAATTATGGCAACTTTTAAAGCATTTAAACCTGAAGCGATGCAACGTATTGCACGTTCAATGGGCTATTCAGGAGATATGAATCAGTTTCAAAGTTTTTTAGCTCAAAATCCTGACAAGAATCAACAAATGAACAACTATAATATGAAAGCTATGCAAATGGCTAGAGGTGGTGTTGTTAAAATGCAGGAAGGTGGAGATGCAGGTGCAGAAGATCAACAAGAAAATCAACCTGCTACGGATGAAAATACACAAGATATTATGGATTATACAGGAGATCAAATAACACAACCTGTAGCTCCTGTAGGTGGCACAGTAGATGCAACAAAGATTGATACTAAAGATGATCAAGTTATTGATGAAGGCACAGGGCAAGTTGGTGATGCTCCTAAAGTAGAAGCAAAAACAGGAGAGACTAAAGAAATAACTGATGTACCAAAAGTAGAAGTAGAAACAGTTGACCCAACAAAAGTTGGTGATGCACCTAAAGTTGATGCTGTTACAACACAAATAACACCTGAAATGTTAATTAAAGCTGCTCAAGGTAAAATGTCACCTGAAGAAGCACAAGCATATGCAGACGCATTAAAAGCAGGACAGGCAACTGTTACTAAAGAAGCTACTGTACAAGGACAGTTAGAAAAATTAAGTGCTCAAGCTGAAGATGGACAAATACCATCATATGCTACAGCAGCCGTTAGGGCGGCAATGTCAGCTATGGCGGCTCGTGGATTAGGTGCTAGTAGCATGGCTAGTGGTGCAGTGTTTAATGCAATACTAGAATCACAGTTACCTATTGCACAGGCAGATGCAAATACATTTGCACAATATGGTTTAGCTAATGCAACAAATGCACAACAAGCTACACTTGCAAAAGCTGCCGCATTGTCATCTCTTAACTTAGCAAACTTAAATAATAGACAACAAGCTGCTGTAGAAAATTCTAAAAGATTTTTACAGGTAGACTTAGCTAATTTAGAAACTAAACAACAGACAGCCTTGTTTAATGCTAAAGCACAACAAGATTTTATGTTATCTGATCAGGCGGCTGACAATGCAGCTAAACAGTTTAATGCAACAGCAAAGATGCAAACAGATCAATTTATGGCTAATCTATCAAAAAGTATTGCAGAGTTTAATGCTGCACAGCAAAATGCAATGACACAGTTTAATACAGGTGAGCTTAACTCTACAGCTAAATTTAACGCTCAAATGCAAAATCAAAGAGATCAATTTAATGCACAGAATAAATTAGTTATAGAACAGTTTAATGCACAATGGAGACAAACAGTTGCTACAACAGATACGGCTGCTATCAACCAAGCTAATCAGTTTAATGCAACAGCATTGCTAGGTATATCAAATACTGCATATGCTAACATGTGGGCACATATGAGTGATATGATGGAATGGGCATGGACAAGTGGTGAGAATGAACAAGATAGAATTACAGAGTTGTCAATAGCAGAAATAAGTGCTAAAATAGAAAAGTATAAAGCTGATTTAAATTTAACAGCTGCACAATCTGCTGGACTTGGAACATTATTTGGTGAAATACTAACTAATCCACTAGCAGGTAGTTTATTAGGTAATGTATTTAACATACCTTATCCACCGAGTTAATAGGAGTAAAAAATGCAAAAAGATGATGTAGCTAGAATAGCATATATGAAATTAAATGCTATAATAGATAGCCAAGATAATACAGATGAAAGCATAAAAAAAGGTTTTGCTACAAAACCACAGTTAAATATTAGGGAAGAAGAACTTTCTACTTTAAGATTAATGAAACTTATTAGAGAAAATATGAGGAAAATGTAATGCCATTTTTAAAAGAAGAACAATTTAAAGGTCCTGTTCCGGGACAAGGAATGACTGCTGAACCACAATCTAGACCTTGGTTTAATCCACCACAACTTAACACAGTAGAAGAAGCAACAGAATTTTACGTGCCTAGATTAATTGAGCCTAAAGCAATGGATGGTTTAATTGATGCTATGGAACTAGAAATACCTTTAACTGTTTTAGCTGAAACTTTAACAACAGGTGGTGTATTGCAGGGATTGCATACCATAGATGTAGCTACACTTGTAAATCCAGTTATTGTTGAATTGTTAAAAGGCATAGCAGAAAATGCTGATATAGAATATGATTTAGGAGATAAGTTAGTAACAGACGATGTGCCTACACCTTTTGCATTAAAAAGAGCATTAGCTGATTTAGAAAAAGGTGATATGCCACAAGAAAATATGGATAAAGAAGAGTTAGACATGGAAGAAGAGCCTAAAGGTTTAATGTCTAGAAAGCAGGAGATGATATAATGAGATTTAGTTTTGGTGCATTTTTAGGTGGTGACGGTCAAGGTGGTGGGTTAGCTCCCACTGTAGCTAGAAATCTACGTTCACAAAAAGAAGAGTTAGATAAAATTTTAGTAGCAGGAGCACAACAGGCTGCTCAAACTTCTAGAGAAACTAGAATGAATAGAATTAAAGATAAAAATGCATATAAACAAAAAGCTCAATATTTAATGTCTTTAGGTTTAAATCTAGGACAAGCTGAGTCTGTATTAGCAGGAGGATTAGATCAAGCTGACGAATTTGCTAAACAATTGCAAAACGATCAAATAGCAGCAAAAGCATCATACATAAGACAAAATAATACTGCTGATGGTTTTGATTATAACGGTGAAGGTTTTGGTGGTAGAAGTAGAAATGCTTTTATAAATACAGCTTTTACAGCTAGAGAAGGTGCAGATAAAATGCCTGTAGTAGGAAGAGATTTAGTTACTCTTGCAAAAAATTATGCAACTGTTAATAATCCTAATTTAGATGATAAGGTTACTACACTACAAGCAGGTATGAGTATACTAGGTGGTTTTTACGGAGATGCTCCACAAAGATATGCTGAAGATAAATTCTCTCAGACATATTCAGCACTTGGTGGACAAGATATGGATAGTTCAATAATATCAGGAGAAACTCCATATGAGTTTATACTACCTGTATCTGACCCTGCTATTGAAGCACAAGTAGCAGGACAACTAGCAACTGTAGAAAGAACTCAAGTTACAACAGAGGGTTTAAAATTAGATAATATATTAAAATCATCTACTTTAGCTGAGAACATTATGTTAGCAAATATTAACATGAAAAGAGGGCAAACGGCATTAGTCAATGAAAATATGCAAACTCTTATAAATCAGTTAGAATTAAAAGATAAAAGAATGACAGATAAATTTAAAACTGATAAATGGTACGAAGATATGAATACTTTTACATATCAAAAAGCCTTAAATGATTCTGGTATATATGATCCTAATACACAATTAGCTTTAGTTTCTACTAAAATGGCTCAAATACAATCTAAATATACAGATGAAAATAATAATTTTACTGGTAATATTACAAATGCTGATGATTTAGCTAGGTATAATAAACTACAATCACTTCATAATGGTTTATTAGGTATAGATCTTGCTCAGAAAGAAGCTTCTGCAAAAGCACAAGACACAGACAAAGGTAAATACTTTAAAACATTTAATGATATGTTTCACAAAAACTTATCAGTAAACATTAATTCTTCGCCTACGTTAAATGGTAAGGTTGCTTATACAGAAGTATCTGATGGTGTTTTTCAATTTACTAATATTGCTTCAGATCAGGCAATGTCTGTAAACGAAATTGAAGAACTGAATAGACAAATTGCCGAAATAACATTACAAGTATATAATTCAACTATAACAACATTAGAAGGATTTAGAAGTATGGGAGTTCCATCAGCAGAACAGGCTATGGTAAATGCAGCAGGATTTGCTAACGATGCTTACTTTAGATACACAGGTGATATTGACGATAAACTTATTGAAACATATAAAGGCAGTGAAGATTTCTTAAAACCAATAGCAAAAATTCCAACTAAAGCTACAGTTGTTCCTACTTTTACGTTTTCATCTTCTACTAAATTTAATGATGATTCAATACAGGGTACTATAGATTTATTTAATAGTAGTCAAATGGGTAATATGTGGGCTAATACTGTTCCTTACTTAGTTTCATCACAAGTTAACAAAGGAGTTATCAGACAACTTACAAAACATATAACAAAAAATGAATTTGAATATAGTCCACAATCAGTTAGTGCAAGTCCTATAAAATTTTCTCAAAATTTAATTGATATAAATGCTGGAAAACTTGTAAAGATATTATCTACAATGTCTACTATGGATAATGGTAGATTTAAACAAGATATAACAGCGTTAAAAGAAAAAGCAAAAAAGTATCCAATAGGAAATAACCAATTTTTAAATTTATTAGATGTAGGACAATATAATTATGGATTTTCGTTTACAAATTTAGACTCTATAGAAATTAAACAATTGCAATTAGATATTTTTGGTCAGGCATTAGATTTAATAAGGAATTAAAATGGGAAGACTAACACAAGAAGAAATAGATGAGCTTGTAAAAAAAGATAAAAATCAAGCAACTTTTAACCAAACTAAAGCTTTATTTAAAGCAAAACCTTTAACTTCTGAAGAAGAAGATAATCCTCTAAAATACTATGCTAATAATGAAAACTTTATAAATAAAATTAAAATATATGGTGAGGATAGATATGGAGATTATCACGGTTTGCCTTATGAAAATGAGTCAAATGAAGATTATATTAAAAGATTTATGGATGATATGTCTACATTAGAAAATAATAGTGGTGGTGGAGTATTAACTATAAACTATTTACGAGGAGCTAATGACGAACAGAGAACAAACTTTGGAGAAATATACAAAGTATATGACGATGTATTAAAGAAAAAAAGAGTATATAATCCTTTTAGAAGTAAGAAAGAAGGAGAAATAGGTTTCTTTGAAAGAGGTGGTGCAAGATCTGTAATATTTGATTTTGCTTCTGACCCAATAAATTTATTTACTTTAGGAATATCAAAACTAGTTGCAGGAAAGTCTATTGCAGAAGGAACAAAAGCAGGAATAATGGCTTTTATACCTAAAAATAAAGTAGCAGCAGGTGCTCTTGGTGGTGGTTTAACAGCAGGTACAGAGTCAGCCGCACAAGATTTAATTGTGCAAAAAGCAAAAGTTTCAGGTAAAATACAAGATGACATAGACTATAAACAAGTAGCTTTATCTGGAACTCTTGGTTCTGCTTTTGGTTCTGTTTTAGGTGGTGTAGCAGGTAAGTATTTAGATGTAGACTATGTAAAGTTAAGAAACCAAAATCAATTTGATGAGATAGCACATTTTGATGTAATGAATGGAATGTCAGGACAAGACGTAACTAAATTAACAGGTGCTGAATTTGCTGATTTAGTTGATGCTTTAGGTAAACAAGCTGATGGAACAGCTACAGTATCAGAAAAAGAATTAATTAAAAAGGGTATGCAAGAATTAAAAGATGCAGCTCCTGAGTCTTCAAGTGTAGAACCAATAACAAGAATATCTTTAGCAAAACAAATGTTTGATGCTGTACAAGACTTAATAAAAAAACAAGAGTTTAGAGCTGCTTCAGGAGAAAAGGATGTTTTTTTAAGAGGGATGGAAGAGGTTGTAAATCCTAAAACAGGAAGAACAAAAGAAGTTCCTGAAAAAATATCTACATACATTTCTAGATTTTTTATGGAAATGAATAGGAAAGACCCTGAAGAATTTTTTAATGATGAAAAAGTTATTAAAGATGTTCTTATAAAAAACAATTTAACATTAGATCAATTTGCTTCTATGTCTAGGGCATCTGCATCAAAAGCAGGTCAAACACTACAACTGTACAGTCAAGTTGCTAAAGTAATAAACAAAATTAAAAGAGTTGATCCAGAGTTTGTTGAAGCTGCTAAAAAACTATACAAGTCGCAAGGAGAAACTGTAGAAGGACAATGGTGGATGTCTAGGTTTTTGCAAGGTGCTGATAAAAATAGACGAGCACTTATGGTTTCAAAAATATCTACAACAGTTAGAAATGCATATACAGGTGCAAGTGTAGTAGGTATACAAACAGGTGCTGATATGTTAGAAGCTGCTCTGCACTATGGAGGTAAATCATTAAAAGCAGTTATAAATGGTTCAGGTAGTTGGACAGCTTTTAAAACAGGTCTTGTTGATGCTGCTCGTGATAGTTTTGGTCTTGTTGCGTATTTAAGTGAGCAAGGATTATCAGGTGACGCGGCTAAATTACTATTAGCTAATGACCCTAAATTATTAAAACAATTATTTAGAACATTACAAGAAGCAGGTGATGCAGATCAAATGTGGTGGATTAGTAAACAAGCTAATACTTTAAACTTACTTCAAGATAGTTTTTTTAGGCGAGCTTTTTTTATGGCTTCTGTAGACAAAGCAATGAGAAGAACTAAACAAACTTTAAATATAAAAGGCAAAAAACAACAAAGTATTATTGGTACACACAGAAGCACTAGCTTAATGGATGACACTGCTGTGCCACTAGATATATTGCAAAGAGGTGTAGATGATGCACTAAAGGCTACATTTGCATACTCACCAAAAAGAAAAGATAGTCCACTAGCACATTATTTTGTAAGAGCCGTAGAACAAACACCTTTTGTAGGTACTGCTGTATTTCCTTTTGCTAGATTTATGACAAATGCAATGGCATTTCAATTAAAATATTCGCCATTAAATTTTGCATATTTTGCAGCAAAAAGATCTGATGTTTTAGGTAAAGTGTTGTCTCAATCAAAAGATTTGACAGAAAGAGAACTAAGAGAGTTTAATGAAAGTTTATCTAAAAGTATAGTAGGTGGTGCTATGCTGTGGGCATCATATGAATATAGAAAACAAAACCAAGATATTAATTGGTATAATATGAAACTTCCGTCTGGAAGAACTATGGACATGCGACCCATGTTTCCTGTTGCACCTTATATGCTTGCAGGAGATTTAATGTATAAAATAGCAAACGGAAAAACTTCAAAAATAGAAGCAAGAACTTTGCTAGAAGGATTTACAGGTTCTAGCTTTAGGGTTGGTGTATCTAATAATGTATTAGAAGGATTATTTAATTCAATGGCATCTTCTGGTATTTTAGGTGGATTAAATGATAAAGAAAACCTATATCTTGATCAAATTACACAAGAAAAAATGGCTGAAGCTGTTGGTTCATGGTTAGGAGAATTGACAGGAGGATATACAAATAACTTGTATCTTGGTGGTTTAAATCAAATGACTGCAATGTGGGATGATGAATCTGCAAAAGTAAGAGATAGTAAACAACTATTTAGTATGGGTGCTATGGAAAGAGGTAAAGAAGCGTTTTTTAATCAGGCAAAAAAGAACATACCTAATTTTCAAAGATTGTTTCCAAGTGTTCCAATATTAAATCAAATTAGTGAAGAATACACTAAAGAGTCTTTACCTTTATTTGCATCACCTGTTAAGAGTGGAACTATACTTACAGAAGGTCCTATACTATCTTTCTTTGGCTTTAAAACTAAGGCCGCAGCAACACCAATAGAAAGAGAACTTATTAAATATGGTTATGAGAGTTGGGAAGTTATGTATCCTACAGGAGATAGAAGAGTTGATTCTTTGATTAAGAAAGAGCTAGGTAAATATATAGAAACAAATTTAGCAAGAACTATACAAACTCAAACATATAAAAATAAAACAGACATAGAAAAAGAAGTATTTCTTTCAGGACAATTAGCACAGGCTAGAAATTTAGCAAAGTCTAGAGCAGAAAATATATATAAAGTTGGAGATGGTAAAAAAGAAGATGTAGATATTTTTGATAAAGTTAAATGGATAAGACTTCCAAGATTAGCAAAAAAACTAGCTATAGAATATTTTGCAAACAGAGAAAAACAAGCTTTAAGAAAAAAATATGGGACAGCTTTAGGTTATACTCCTAGAACAATAGGAGAAGAAGGTGCTCCTTCCTACAAAGAAGCGGCTGATATAGGAAGAAGCTTATATAATCAACAAAGAAGATAGTTACCTTTTATCGCCACTCCCACCTAGAACACCTCTTAGTTTTCTATCTTTTAGTTTATGTATATTGTGTTCCATAACTTTGCCTAGATTAACTTCAAAATAATCAGCTAACATGGCACAGTACCAAAGCACATCACCTATCTCACTAGCTATATCATTACTAAAGTCTAGATAGTCAGCATTTTGTGTTCCTGCAACTTTTTTATCCCTTATTATTTTTTTTACTTTATTTGCTATTTCACCTGCTTCACCTACCAACCCTAGAGAAAGATACTCTAAGGCTGAATTAGCAGGAAATATTGCAGTTGTTTTTGCTTGTTCTTGATACTCAGTTGCAGTCATAGTGCTTTTGTTTTTGCTAGACATAAACTTTTTTACCTCTTCTTCTAAATTCATAATTTTTTACCTTTTTTAAATTTGCAAAATAGGCAGAGTTAAATCCTCTTTGCCATTCACGAGTTTGCATAGTATTAGGATTAAAAGGCGAGGATACTATTCCTCTTTTAAATGCATGATAACCCTTTTCAAATTGTATTCTTAACGGTGCATCATATTTAGATAAACCAAATCTACGTTTTATCATTTTTAAGTTTCTCCAATTCCTTTTTAAGGTTAGCGTTTTCTTGCATTAAACCGTTGAATAAGTTTAATAAAGTCATCTTTTCAGGTGATCCTATAATCATTTCCTGTATTTGTTGGGCTGTGTAACCCTCTTTCTTTTCTTCTTCAGCCATAGTTTTATCTCCCTTCTATGTCTACTATTTCACATGCATTAGCCGTACAAGCTAATTCTTTTCCACCTGTAGTATTATCTTCTTTTTCATACTCTCGTAGTAAAGACCACTTTATACTCTTAGGCATTTTTTCTTTTAGTTTAAGATACTCTTTTTTTGTTATCTCTTGATATGGTGCTTGTGCATATGTATGATCGCTATGTGGTAAGAAACTAATACCTGATATATCATCAAAGTTTCTATATACCCATGCTCCTACTTCCATCCACTCTTCTTCTTTTACAGAGATTGTAACAGATGGTTTGTGTTCACACCAATGATTTTGATATGCTTGCCACAAGTTTAGCTGATGTATGGCTGACATTTCATTTCTTGTTGTTGCACCTTCAGGTGACTTCATAGGAAAGCTAAATACGGTCACACTATCAGGTTTCATTGCATCAGGTTCATTAGGTATACCACTATCAATCATAAACTTTGTAATAGGATCTTTATTGTCACCACGAACAGTACGAATGTAATACTCACTATGTCTAGCATGTATACCACTAGCACTATCAACAAGCTGTGAAACTGTACCACTAGGTTTGACACATGTAATTGCTGTTGACTGTGGTATACCTAACTTTTCAGAAAGGTCTTTATTTGTTTCTATTGCCTTTTCTTTTAGTTTGTTAAGTATACTACCTACACGAGAATCATCAAATACCTGCTGACCATCTTCAAAAAACATAGTATTGTAATCATTAAATAGTTGATTATCCATAATACCTGTTAATGATACACCAAGTAATCTTTCTTCTTCTGTATTATCTTTCCATATCTTACGTAGATATTTAAAGTCTGTAAGTGTAGCTTGAAATGTACCAAGTATAGTTGCTAGTTCTACTTTACTTAACAAAGTTTCTACAGTATCTTCTGCTCTTATAACTACTTCAGATAAATTACAGAATTGATAAGGTCTTAGTATAATCTCACTACAAGGATTACAACCAAAAGCATAATCAGTTTTACGTCTACCGTTTCTACCTGCTTGTTGAACAGCAGATTTACGATTAAATATACCACGTTCACCTGATTTACTTTCAACGAGAGACAGCCACTCACGCATAAATGTTTCCATTTGCACTTTACCTTTATATGCAACACTGTTGTTTGCAAGTGCTCTTTGAGCTTCAGTTTCCCACCACTGTCCTGACTTGGCATATCTCATTTGATCATCACCAAGATTTGAAAGACTGATGAGGGCTGATCGCCTTACCCCACCAACGACAACTACCTCACCAATCTTACACATTATATCGTGACATTCTACAGGATATAATCTTCTACCTGCTGCACCTTTGAATATCTCAATACAAAACTTATACAGATCCACAAGTGGTTCAGGACCTGATGCTCTACCACCAAATGTTTTTAATCTAGCACCTGCTGGTCTAACATCTTCTACATCAATAACAGGAACTTGTCCTACATATAACATAGCTATTAGCTCACGTAATGCTTTTGCCCAGCCTGAACGTGAGTCACCCACTTTAATAACTGTAGTGCTATCCTCAAAGTGTTCGTTAACTACAGGTAACTTATCTATATTTTCTCTTTCTACAGAAAAGCCTACACCTGTACCACACATAAGAATATACATACATTCATCAAAAGCACGAGGACTATCTACAGGAAGGTAAGAGCAGTTATAACCTGCTACATTACATCTATCTAACGCTTTACCTGCTGTCATTAATGCTCTCATGCTTGGCATAACATCTAGGTTAGCAATGGCATGAAACAGCCTATCTCTTAATTCATACCAAACAACATTATCAAATTTAAAGTTTTTAACAAGGTGATCTTCCATGTAGTTTAGATACCTATCTACAGTTTCAGACCACTCTTCTCGCCTGTTTTCTTCAGGTATCCATCTAGCATATCTAGAAAGTGCGATAAAGTTTTGGTAGTCAGTTGGTAAGGACTCAATCGTATTCTTCATTTATTTCTCCCTGTCTTATATTAATATAATTTATATTTATTCCATTTATGTCGTGAAAGTATTCTTTCAACGCATACGTAATTTCTTCTGTTATATCTCCATCAGATGGTATTGGATACTCTTCAGGATCTACATCTAAATCTAAAAATGCTTTAACCTTTATTCTCATCTTTAATCTCAATAAGTCTATCTAAATAAAAATCAGCTTTCTTTAAATCTTCTATACCATTTTTATATTGGTATCTCCATACATACTTAATAATATTTCCTAATAAATAAAATTCAAAACCATTACCTGTAGCTGCTCTAATGGCATCAATACATTCTATACCACTTTGATTATAATGTGGTGGATGGTTTACCATATCATTTTTTGATGCATTTGTTTGATACATTTTTTCTAGTCCTTTAACAGGTAAATCATTATCAAACTCTATCATTTCTTTTATTGTTGGTCTACTCATTATGCATTTCCTTCCGTATCAGAATTGAATCCAAGTTTTAGGACATTACCATCTTTACCTATAACTGTCAACCCACGCTCATTTCTTTTATCTAATTTTTTTACATATTCTTCTACGACAGATGCAAACTCATCATTTTCTTCTAACATTGGCACTACACTAGACATAAGCTTGCACATATACATTATAGCACCGTCATCAGATGAATTTAATTTATTATGTTTGCTAGTTACAATATCTACTCCTATAACTCCTGACCATCTATCGTTTTTAATTTCAGGTGTTATTCTTATAAGATAATCGTTCTTAGTAAAGTTTGCATGTTTAAACATTACTTTCCTCTCTTTCTTTTTTTACCTTTAAACGGTATAAAATGTATAGTATGACCACATTTCCATACTAATTTTTTTGGTTTTTCTTTTAACCAATCTTCAGGTATAGTTAAATCACTATATCTAAATCCATGTTTAATGCACCATTCTGCATAATTTGATTTAGCACCCTTTCTTAATTTAGCTTTACTGTTTGTAAATATAAATCTAATATCTAATTTAGGATGCTGTCTTTTTATTTCTATATGTTTTCGCCTGTCTGCTGCTATAAATCTACCTTTAGTTTCAATTATAATACCATTAAACAGTACAAAATCAGGTGTATAGGTGCGATAAGCAAGATCTTCCCACTCAATTTTAAGCTTCTCATATATAAAGCTTGTGTTACTTCCTTTTAAGGTTGTGGCTACTGTATCTTCCAAACCACTCCTATACCCATTTTTACGTGCTATTTGGGTAGCACTATACGCTGACATTAAAAATAAAATTTAAAAGGATAATCTGTAGTAGAATTATACCCATATCCTAGAGCTTTCATTTCTTCACGTACTAACTTTTCTGCTTCTTTACGTTGCTCTAAAGCGTTACGCAAACCCTCTGACCTACGTTCTCTATATTCTTTTTTAAGTTCATAGAGTTCTTTTTCTTTTTCCTTAATCATTTCTCCAAGTTCGTCTACATTCTTCATTTGTATTCTCCCCATATTTTTTCTGCTTCTTTTCTTAAATTATCATTCCATGTCCAAGAGTCATAGTTTGGATGTACTAAAGAAGCTAACTCATGTTTATCATTGCTGATAGACAAAAATTTCTGTATACCAAAAGCTACTTTTTTAAGTTGCTCTTGGTACGCAGATAAGTTTTTAAGTGTAAACTTTTTATAGTCTTTTGGTGTAGCAAAAAACAAGTCTACACTATTTTTTGGATATGCCATAGAGTAAAATGCCATCTGTCTTTTTTGTGCTTCCGTTGGTTTTGACGGCATTCTTGTTGTTGTTTTTAAATCTACTATGGTATCCTTGAACCTAAAATCAATATAACCAAGTATTGGAACAGGTAAGTCTTCTAACTGTACTTCTACTTTTTCTTGATACTGTTCTAGGTTCTTATACTTAAAATTTGTATCAATGACTTTGCCAAAATCTTTTAACAAGCTCTTTTCTTTTTTTACTTTAGTATCCTCTAAATCAAATTTAGATTCTGTGCACATAGTTAGGTACTTTACTTCTAATAAATTGTAGTTAAAGTTTCCTGTTTGGTATCGTTCAGCTAGTATAGCTTCTTGCACAATACCTCTAACTGCTCCTGCACTCATATCTGATTTTACTTTAAAAAGATACCTAGCTACCCACATAGGCAAATCGCTTATGTAGGTATTTATACTGCTAGGTGACAAGTAATTAATATTATGTACTAGAAAAGGATTATTTTTTAGCATCTTCTTGCATTTCTACATCAACAAAAGAATCTACTAAGTCTTCATTTTCTTTTGAGAGTTTATCTTGTTGTGAATTGTCTGCATTCTTAGTCCACTGATCAAATATATAAGTATTATAGTTATCAACCCATGCTAATAGATCAACCCAAAGAGACTCGTCTTTATCTGTAATAGGTACTTCTTTTACATTAAACTTAACCTTTGGTAGATAAAAAGAATTACCATTAGGTAGTGGCATTTCATCTGTAGTTACATCTATAGTGTGCTGTAACGGCAGATGTTTTAAGTTAGAACACTTTGAAAACGGCTCACTTAAAGTTTTAAAAGCATCTCTATTGTCTATTTCCCATATCATAGGTTTATTGTTGACTGCACTATCTTCAACACTATTGCCTTGATCATCAACAATATCCTTAAAGGTAGCAGTTCCTAGTATTGCTCTAACTCTTTTAATACCTTTAATTATATTCTTTGTTGTTTCAGGTAAAGCATTGTAGTCTTTAATGTAACCTGCTGGTTTTCCACAGTTAAAACCACCACTACTATCTTTTAGATCGTTGTTTAAGTTATCACTCATAACTGTTTTAATATAGTGACCATGTTCACCTTCAGGCTTTACCCATTTCTTGTACATAAACCTCTGTAAAAAAGGTCTAACAGATACATTAGAAGAGTAGTATGTCTTACTATTCTCTACATCTTCTAGCTTATACATACCACCTGATACAACTTCAACCTTAGTTATTTTACCTTTAATCTCAGTTTGACCCATGATAGGTGTATGTGATATTTTTAATCTTGCTAACATTGAATTATTATTTTTGTTATTAGATTCCATGTTTAAACCACTTGCTTTTGCTAGTGATTCAAAGTTTGTTTTATTATCTCTTAATGCTATATTGTTCATATTAAATATTCTCCTATTTTTGGTAAGTGAGGTTATATCACACAACCTCTTTGGTGTCAAGCCAATTATCACCGATTTTTGCTTCTAATAATAATGGCACATTAAAATCTAAATTAAACTGTTTATCTATTATGTTTTTTAGATTATTATTTGTATCGTTTATAACTCCTATTATGTCATCTAATTCATCAGGATGAACGTCAATGACTATACTATCATGTACAGTATTTACGATACAGGATTCTTTATCTGCTAACTTCTTCTCTATAGACATAAGAGTAAGAGGTACTATATCAGCAGTTGCAAAACTCTGTACAGGAAAGTTTTTAATCTGTGTAAAGTATGTAACACTGCCATTAACTCTCCTTTCTACGTTTGGAAATGCAAACTCTCTGCCTGATGGTGTTTTAATTTTTCCTGTATTTAAAGCTTCTTTAGCCAAGACAGAATGCCAAAAATTAATCCCTTTGTATTTCTGCGTGAACTGTTTATAATACTTTGCTTCAGCAGGTGTCCTCCCAAACCCTGTAGCTCCGTAGAGTGGTGCGAATGTGTGGGCTTTTGCTTCTTGCCTACTAATCTTCTGACCACCTTCTGTAATGACTTTCGCAGTGTAGCTGTGTACATCAAAACCATTTTTAATCTCCTCTATTGCTGTTTCATCCTGTGACAAAAATGCAGCAGCTCTAAACTCTAGCTGTGCAAAGTCAGCTTCAAGTATCTTCCCACCATCCCATCGTGATACGAAAACTTTCTTAATGGGAAACGTACCACCTCTAGGCATATTCTGCATATTAGGATCTGCTCCACTAAATCTGCCTGTAGCTGTTCTATGTTGTAGTAGTCTTACATGTAACTTATTATCACTCTTTATGTTATGGCTGATACCATCTACAAATGATGATATGTAAGTATCAAGAGCAGACAGCCTTATAACTTTATTTAAAAACTCCTCTGCATCTGTCATACCTTTTGCCTTTGCTATACTAGCTAATAAGTTTAAATGTACCTTACTTGTACTCCACCCATTGGCTGTGACCCATTTGTAATCAGGTGCTTTAAACTTCATACCTGCTATTTCGTTAGTTTGTGTAAACAAATAACCTAATCCATTACATGAAGAACATTTAGTTTCTCTTGCAAATGGTTTACCGTCTTTCCTAGTCTTTCTTACCTTGCCATACCCTTTACAAGCTGTGCATTGTTTTGCTCTGGTTTTATATAGTATACTAGAGTATTTCTTAACACCATCGCTGTATGAGTCTGTTGGCATCATGTCTATCCACTCATGCTTATCATTAGGTTTTCTACTGTATATTAACCATGATAGCTGTTCAGGACTATTGAGATTGATAGGTGTATCACCCATAAAGTATCTTACCTTTTCATTTAAATACTTCTCTATATCTGACTTTTCTTTTGTAAACTCCTTCCTTACCAAATCCAACGTAAAAGTATTAACAGAAAAACCACGCTGATATATTCTAGCCAAAGTAAGGGAAACATCGTTAGTAAGATCAATTGTATTGACAAGTCCAATGTTATCTTCTGTGTTAATTTGTTTATTAAGTTCATTATACAACTCCTGTGTAGCATGTAAGTCTGCTGACAGATACTTTGATAACTCTTCTTTTGGTATCTCGTCAACACCATAGCCATTCTTAAAATACTCTTTCAATGTGTCCTGCTTCTGCGTATTTAATTTAAATCTTTCTGCACACATCTCTAAACTTAAAGGCTTCTTGTTTCCTTTTTGTAGTACATAAGAACCTAGCATGGTATCAAATACCTTACCATCATATTTCCAACCACATTCCCAAATCCACATAAGATCATGTGCTATATTATGTCCTATAAGTAAAGTTGTTTTATCTAGTATATCTTGTATCTTTGTTTTTAAATATACATCACCTCTACCAAAAACATAATCGTCAAAACGTATTAGTTCTTCATTACCAAACTCATCTAGTATACCTACCATGACAAGTTTATTGTCTATTTCAAATGGGTCTAAATGTAACTTACCATCTCTTTTTGTTACAGTATTTTCAACGTCAAGTACAGTCTTCATCTATTTTCTCCTTGTGTCGCACTAGATATGTTACTGCATTTTGTGTAATTGTCAAGTCATCACCAAAACCACCTAAACCGGTGTTGCATTTATGACACACCCATCCTCTAAAAGTATTTGTGTCGTGGCAATGGTCAAGAACCCATGTTTGTAATCTAATCTGCCCATACTTTCCTAACTCTTCTATATTTTTTTTGCATATAGGACATTTATAATCTTTGTCAGGATAAGCATTTTCTTTACGTAGTTTACTCAATATTGCTCTGTGTCCACTGCGACAAGATTTACATGTACGTTTTATTTCTCCTGCTTGCATGACTGAAAACTGTGTAATAGGCTGTCGCACTTCACATTTGATGCACACTATACCTTCATCTAACGGTTCTTCAGCAACTATATATCCAAATAAATCTGATTGTTTTTTCATGCTTCATACCTAGCTGTTAGATAATTTAATTCACAATGCACATTGCCATGCCAACCAGACAGTTTGTTTTTAACTACATTTAAATGCCTTTGCATATCATCTTCATCCTGTCCTTCTACAGGTGGATTCTTTGCTATAAGTATCATAAGATCAGCTTCTGCAGCTTTACCTGTACGGCTACCTTCCATCATGCTTTGGTTAAGTATAATCTTACCTTCAGCTTCTGCTGATAGCTGTGACATATAAAATACAGCACACTCGTATTGCTTTGCTATCTGTCTTGCATGTATGGCACAAGCTTTCAATGCTTCATCTGTTCTTGCGTATCCTGCATGTGTAGCAAACTTATCGCCCATGTCTAGTATAACAATGTCAGGCTTTGATGTTTTAACAACAGACTCAACCCAATTCATATCTCGCATGGAACTATCCTTAATCTTAATCTTATCTTTAATAGGTCTATACAGATCACTAGCTTTAGAAGGATTCTCTTTTATCTGATGCAATGTCATTCCTGTAGCTGATGTAAGATACCTTGCACCAACTCTGTGACTGCCTTCTTCATTACATAGGATAATACAATTAGCACCTTGCCTAGCAAAACCATTAGGACCTGCAACAAGACTAGCATGGAAAGATGTTTTACCTGTATTAGGTCTAGCACCTACCTCAATAAGATGTCCTGCATTTACACCTTCTACCTTCCTAGCAAGTGTAGGTATATTGAAAGACCATCGTGCTTCAAGATCATTCTTATCAAGTAAGGTCTTAATATCTATGTCATCCCATTCTATATTAAGATTAGGTGTAAAGTCATCTCCATACTGTTCTAATATATTTCTTAATGGTTCAAGACTTGCCTTAGTGCCATTAACATAATCAAAGCCTAGATTAGCAATGTCCTCACCTATAATCTGTTGGAACAGCTTGGCTAACACATCTTGTGCTACATCGCTACCCATAGGATGTTCTTTCTTAATCTTGGTGAACATAGATAGGTAAGCATTCTTCTGTGCTGTTGTCATAGAAGGATGACTAGAAACAAACAAAGCTTCTACTTCATCAGGTGTGACAGACCTATTGTACTTATCAATAGCCAAGTCAACCATGTCTTTTACTTTTCTTACGTCTTTACTAAATAGTCTATTAGGACATCTTGCTCCACGATGATCATCATAAAACTCTTTATCCATAAGACTTCTGATTAATGCTAGTTCCATATCATCTCCTTTAAGTTAGCAATATCAATTTCATTTTCGTATTTTAAATCATCCTTTATACGCAATACTTTTACTGTGTCAACCCAACTTTGTAATTCTTTTCTTATTGTTAATGACTTTGGTAATGCATCAGGATCAAGTGCCACAATAACTTTATTAAATTTAGATGACAATAATTGTTTATGTTCTTCTAATAAACTTGTTCCTAACAAAGCTACTCCTGCATAACCATGTAAACTTAAAACACAGGCACTAATACAATCTTCTACTAGTACACAGGTAGTGTTTACTTCTCCTGTAATAGGATTATGCAATCCACGTATAAAAGGTATTTTACTTTTACCATATCTTTTCCATTTAGGTATCCTTTTACCTAATGCTTTTCCTACAGCATCTACTACAAAACCTTCATCATTATATATTTTAAATACTGCTCTGTCCTCTTTAGCATCATAGACACAAAAATGATTATATATTTCTGAAAAGTCATATGACATACAAAAAGTAACCTCTTCCTCAAATGGAACAAAATACTCTGGACATGTGAAATCATCTTGTTTTATTACAGAACTATAAACAACTTTTATATCATCTACAGTCATGTTAGTCTTTAGACTGCCACCTACACTACAACTAGCTTTATAACAGTTCCATAATCTCATACCTTTATTATTAGTAACTGTAAATGTATTTTTACCACCACATACAGGACAATCCATTCTTTTTGTTTCATCCATACTAATGTCTAAATCATATATGTATTTATGTATATCCATGCTTACTCCTGATTAACAGTTGAATGTTAAGTATCACAATTTTTTCTTTTAGTCAATGCATAGTTAGCACTTTTAAAATTATGTTTTAAATAAGGCTGTACACTCTGTGGATTAGAATGTCCTGATACAGACATAATCTGATTAATGCCAACACCTGATTTATCCATCTCTGTAATAGCTGTAGCACGTAGGTGCATAAGCTGTAACTCGCTCCTTATATCAGCTTTACGCATGACTTCCTTCCCTACAACTGATACATTATGTATAGAATAAGGCACAAACTTATTATTTTTAGGTCTTGTGTTAGGTGCGACATATTTCTGAAAACCAAAATCAGTGTGTTGTTTTTGCAACATAGAAAAAAGATTATCTTCTATTGGCAAAAAGACTTCCTTCCTTTTTTTAGATTGTTCTAAGTGTAATTGTTTTATATCAAACTTAATATTATCCCATGTTAACAATCGCATATCTCCGATCCTCTGTCCAAATTCGTATGCCATATGTACAATTAACCCTATGCTGCGAAATTTATAATCAGAGTATGCCTTATCTAAAAATGTTTTTACTTCTTCATTTGTCCATATTAACCTTTTACTTCTTTGGGTCTTCTTGGTAACATTTTTAAATGGATTAAGTTCTGTATATCCCATTTCTATTGCATACCTGTACAGCCTAGAAGAAACAGATAGTATGTGATTAGCAAAAGATACACCTCTCTTGACCCATTCCTCATAGGATAACTTGCATAGCTTTGTTGTTACTTTGCGATAGTCCTTCCTTCCTATGTAGTTTGTAGACAACATTATATTTAAAAAATAAATATAATCTTTCTGTGTCTTCTCTCTTAGCATATTAAAATCATTTGATAATAAGTATTCGTCATACAATCCTTTTACTGTAGGATTAAGGCTTACAGTCCTTGACATCTTTTCTACGTGTGCATCTAACTCTATGAGCATTGCATTTGCTTTGTTAAATGCCTTGTCCTTATCTGTGCCTAACTGTTTCCTGTAGACTACACCTTCATCAATATACTTTTGAGGTGGGTTGAAACGATAATGCTCCAACCCATCTGCGTGTAATGATTTGATTACATATCTAGGTGTACTATTCATTTTTATATGCCGTTTCGTCACAGGATAAAACCCAATCATTATACCAATTTGAACCTTCACCATCCTCATTCTTTTGTGGTGAAAACTTTAATGCACTATGCATAAGACATTTAAGTTCCTCTAGACTTGCTATCTGTGATAGAGTTATATCACTACAATCATGCACATATAATAATGTATGATGTAGTTTATTATATAAATCTAAGAACTTCATTCGTTGTTCTTCTGTAACAAGTATATCTTTCATATCAATATTAACTTTAAATTTACTCATGTTCTCCACCATTCCCTCTTCCTAGACCACGTTCCTTATACCAATGGTCAAAATAAGTTGATTTACGTTTAGCCGTTTCAAATACTGCCACAGTAACTACTATGGCAAAGATGAGTATAAGGTGTATAACGGCAGTCAAACCAAATACCCACATACTGCCTACCCATAATGAAAATGCTATACACCACATCCATGCTAATAACTGCATAACCATATGTCTTACGTGTAGGTCTTGTATGTTTCTTAATGGATTGCGTTCATAATTCATAACGACATTCCAACTATCATATATAAATTTATTCATCACCAATCTCCCAATAGTCTATTTTTGTTTCCCATTTATCTATATATGTATTTTCATAAGACGAATATTTTGGGTCTATTTCACTCATGTAATGTAGAAAAACTTCTTCCTTATTCCAAAATTTATGTTTATCAGATAACATTTTTCTCCACTCACTTATTTGCTCTGTATCTATATGGTATTCAGATACTTCTGTTGCAACAACAGTAACAACTACTTTTTTATCAGCAATCATTCTTTTGCCATCAATCCTTAATACTTGTCTATTCATAATTAATATCCCATCTGTAAAATATGTGGTCATCAATTCGCACAATATATGTTTTTGTTTCTGCCCAACTTGGTTGCACGTAGTGTGCATGGTAGTGTGTTGCACCATCCACCAAGTCATCTACTCTCCTATAAAATACATGGTTTGCTACCATCATAGCAGTATCCCATGCATCCTTCTCTTTTGGCACATCACTCTTGCCATCGCAGTACCAACTGAATTGACATTGGTTTTTAATTGGTATTTCAGGATTCCATTTGTACGTCAATCCTTGTTTTACTACATCACAAATGTTGTTAGGAAATCTTTCATCCTTCACACGATTCAAAACAACCTGTGCGACTGCATATTGACCATAAATTGATTGATTTTTGCTCTCATGGTACACATTTAGTGCTAAACACGTTAACATTTCAGCTATCATAGACAACCTTCCTTCCTTCCATTATATAAAAGTCACTAGGACTTGGTTAATTTTTTTAGGTATAAACATACTAGAAGGTATGAAAACACCCATCTGACGGTCTTTAAAACAAGACTTTTTTTCTCAATCCTTCAAATTTTTAAGCTTTTGCTTAGTATTTTTAGATTTTTCCTTTTTTCTGTCGTATTTCTTTTTACTAGGCAAAACCTTATGTTTAAATATAGAATTGTATAATAATTTAATCATAGGATTACGATGATAAGGCATTATTTCTCCTCTATATAAACTCGTAGGTGTGTTGATTCGTCAATGCTTTGTCCGTAAGATGTCAAACCTTTACCTTTTAATTCTTCTTTGATGTGCTGACCTCTGACACGTATTTTGTACTTGTTAGTGTTAAGATACTTCTTCACATTATCTACAAACTCTTGACCTTCGCAATCGTTAGGTATCTCACAAAAGTCATATTTAGGATATGCTTTTATAGGTATCAGTTCTTCTACACGTTCTTTGAGATAGGCATTACGTTCTCTTAGTCGTGACACCTCTTGCTCTAGTTTAAATATCTGATTAGTCTGTGATACAGAGTGTTGCAATGCTTTATCATCATCATATCTATGAACATAGGTAATACCATTATCTAAATTGCCTGTTAGATATACTTCATCATAATCTGCATCATATGATTGATCCACGTTAAGTATATCCTCAATGCAAGTAGATGTTTGTAATTTGACACTACGATTTTTGTTATATTGTTTTAGTAGTTTAATTAATTTTTTAATTTTCATTTACCACTCCTTCATTTGTTTTTCAATTAATGCACACTCTGATGATTGATATTCTGATTCACACATTTGCGACTCATTAAAACATATAGGACACATTTCATCTGTAAAGAATTTTAGTATGTGTTCTATTGTGTCGCATTGCCAACCATTGCCAATCATCTTATATCTTTGGCTATTACTTACACCTTCAGTATAGTTGTCTGACAATCCTTGTAGTCTTTCACATTCTATAGGTGTGAGCTTTCGCCATTGCATACCTTCAATGACAACATTATCTTTTGATATAGTTGTAAGACAGTTTGACTTATCACTATCGCTGATCTCTAATTGTTTGCTTAATGGTAGCTCTAATTGATTATCTTTACGTACACCATGTTCATCTAGTCTACGGTTAACAATCCTACCTATAGCTACCTTTGGTTGCCTGTGACCACCTTGCATCGTTGTTAATGTAGGTGATTTGCCATTAGGTGAGTATATACGTTTAATAATATCAAAACCTTTTATATTATCTGTTTCACCTACTTGCACCATTGTACGTTGCTTACGTTGTATGCTATTCCACCATACAGCACCATTATACCTAGCTGTAATACAATGTGCTTTATCATCTTTACTATTCATTAATGGATTTGATATACCATCTTCTTCTAGTATATCTTGTAATACCAATCCTTTATCAGAATAATTAGTTTCAATAGGAATATTTGTCCAATATAATCTCACTCTATTTTGTGCTGAAAAATATTTGGAATTGATTTCAATAGGTTTAACACCTAGATATTTTGTAATTATATCTTGATATTCTTTTTTCATCTTGACATTTTCAAGTAAAAAATATTTAGGTTTTAGTTTGTCTTTTAATCTAACAAATTCAAAGAATAACTTACCTCTAGGATCATCAAAGTTAAGCTGATTTCCTGCGAAACTAAATGACTGACATGGCGAACCACCTAGTAATAAATCTATGTCATCATTCATATTTCTTGTTCTTACATCAATACCTTTAACATCACCTAGATGAATTGTATTTGGAAAGTTCTTTTTAGCAATCTTAATAGCATACTTATCTATTTCACTTGCATAGTATTTCTCAACAGGAATGCCTAACTTGTTTAATGTGTATTGACCACATGACATTCCATCAAATAAACTTAATACTCTCATATGCCTAATCCTCTTTTTCTAATTGTTCATTGTATAAATAAAGACCAAAATCATAACCTTGTTTGTAGGCATCTGATCTATTAGCATCGTGTCTACCTTCTAACAAACCATCTGCAACACCATCCTTAAAATCTTGTAGATTTATTACTGTATCATTCATATGATCTCTCCTAGCCAATTAGGTTTAGATGTATAGTTGTACTTTGCAAATCGTAATTTGTCAACATTATAAAACTTACGATATGCAATAATTGGAAAAAACTCATTTGTTTTTAGATCATCATGTCCACTAAAACATTGTGGATGCTGTGTCATATCACCTTTAGGTATCAAGGTAATAGCATTGTAAATAGCTTGTTTATGCTTTGATGCACCATGAATTTTTTTATACCTGTTTGTATATTCATTTAGCATTTCAACGTATAGCATGTATGCAAATGCAAAATTACTACGTGTTTCCATTGCCCATAGTGTACATGGATGCTTTTGATGTACTGACTTGTATAGGTTGTGTTCTTCTGCATATTGTGGTGCATGGTGTCTAATACTAGTACATAGCATCTGACACTCCTCTAATGGCATTTTAACTACGTGCTGATCACATAATGATCTAGCAATTTTGTTTGGTTCATCTTCTATAATAAATCTATTCATAATAACTCCATAATATTTAAATGAATATTCGTTTATTTATTTCAATAAGTCAAAATAAAAAAATTAATTTAACTGTTAATTAATATTTATGTGTGACATTTTTGCAACACTCTACCTATACTAAGAACAGTTAATCTTCCTTCCTTCCTTCCATACGGTCACAATAAATTTTAATGATCTTCCTTCCTTCCTTCCATACGGTCACACAAAAAAAATTTAATATAAAATGTTATAT
>VTLG01011254.1_pt1 | contig 29577 bp, 45 predicted proteins | sample 4694571 | NCBI WGS metagenome assembly VTLG01 (sample SAMN12604809, study PRJNA352737) | marine metagenome | biome: ENVO:00000447; feature: ENVO:00000209|ENVO:00000569|ENVO:01000036; material: ENVO:00002151; isolation source: viral sequences binned using virsorter ...
TGTACAGAAAGCATTGGGTAGGTTAAGAGGTTGTGATGATGCTGTACTTTATATAACAACAACACCTGAAGGATTTGGTTATACTTGGCATTTGATGGTAGAAGAATACAATGATAACAAGTTATTAGTACACGGTAAAACAACTGATAATAAATATCTGCCTGAATCATATATACAATCATTAAGGGATAACTATGATGAAAAGTTATTAAGAGCATACATTGATGGTGAATTTGTAAATCTAACACAGGGAGCAACATATTATGCGTTCAAAAGAGAAGAACACACAGGAAACTACAATTATAACCCAAACCTGCCATTACACATTGGGGCAGATTTTAATGTATCCCCTTTATGTTGGGTATTGGCACAGCAACAAAGAGATGGATCAATACAGGTTATCAAAGAGTTAGAAATAACACATAGTGGTGATGGTGATCTACCAACACAAAGAATGTGTGATATTATCAGGGATATGTATCCTAATAATATTTATATTTGCTATCCTGATGCAACTGGTGCAGCAAGAAATAGTAGTGCAAGATATAGTGATATATCTATTATAAAGAAAAGTGGTTTTAGAGTTAAGGTAGCACATATTAATCCAAGAGTTATTAATAGAGTTAATTCAGTTAATAACCAATTTGCTAAAAACAATATTAAAATAGATAACAGATGTAAATCATTAATAAAAGATTTTGAACAAGTAGTTAATAAAGAAAATACAAGAGATATAGATAAAAGCAATCCAAACCTAACACATATGAGTGATGCGTTTGGCTATTTGTGTAATTGGCTATATCCAATCAATAAACCAGTAATAGGAGTGCAAGATAGATGATACCAAACGCAGGTGAATTAGCAGTTTTAATGTCAAGGTGGGATATTAATCAACAACGTAAAAATGAATGGAAATCTAGCAGGTATGAAGCATTGGATTACTACAAAGGTGATACATATGATTATACAAAAGATTACTTTAGTAGATCTACAATGAAGAAAGTAGTTGCTGGTAATATTAACATAACTAAAAGAATTATAGATAGAGTATCATTAGTGTATATGCAACCACCAATAAGAACATATACCAATGAAGAAGTTGTTGATTACTTTATTGATAAAGATTTAAAACTGCAAAGATTAGAACGTATAACTAATTTGCTTGATGCTGTATTGCTTAAACCTTGTTGGAGGACTAAAGAAGATGGCACAGGTTGTATTGAGTATGATATTATTACTGACTATGAACCTATGTTTGATGAAGATCCTTTAAAACCAACAGCAATAGTATATCCTATTAGTATGAAAGCAACTGTGTTTGATGATACACCTGAACAATTTGCATATTGGGATTCTGAAAATCATTTTATATTTGATAGAAATGGTAAAACATATACACAGGAAGATAATCCTGATATGATAAATCCATATGGTAGATTGCCATTTATTGAATGCTTTAGAGAAGGTAAACCTGAATTTAGTTATTTAGATACCAATGCTAGTAATGATTTAATATCTACTAATCTTGCAATTAATGTAGCAGAAACAAACAAGAATGCCAATGTAATGTTCCAATCATTTGGGTATCTATATGTTAATGGTAATATTGATCACGATGAAATGGTTGTAGGGCAAGATAAAATAAACTTTCTTGGTGTTGATGGCACTATGAATATTGTTAGTCCACCAAATGCAATACCAGCATTAGATGCTTCAATACAATCATCATATAAAATGCTATCACAGAATTATCATTTGCCTACTACATTTGTTGAAGGCACTACTGCATCATCAGGTGTAGCACTTAAAATGCGTAATATAGAACTTACTGATGATAGAAAATCTGATATAATTAGATGGAGGGATATTGAATTTAAACTATTTGATTTAGAAAGATTGATGATAGCAGTGGAAGAAGGCAAAGATTCAGGTGACTTACTCGATGTTGATTTTAGTGAATCAGTAGATGTATTATCTGATGAAGAACAACGTGCTAAATGGGATTGGGAATTATCTAAAGGATTAATTGATTTAGCAGATATATTGATGCAAAAGAATCCTGATCTAACTAGAGAAGAAGCAGAAGATTATTTATTTGATAGACGTGCAACAGAAATAGATGATATAGATGAAGAAGATACACCATCATCTAATCCATTACTTGATATACTAAATACACCAACAGAATAATGGCAGAATATCAAGGCAAGAAAGTTACATTAGATAAACCAAGCAGAATAACTAAAGGTGAAGCAGGTTATGGTAGAAAAAAGTTTAAGGTTTATGTTAATGCAGGTGATAAAGTAAAGAAGGTTATGTTTGGTGATCCTAATCTATCTATTAAAAGACAAAGTGATGCTAAACGTAAATCATTCAGGGCAAGGCATAAATGTAATACTGCTAAAGATAAAACAAAGGCAAGATACTGGAGTTGCAAGATGTGGGAAAAGAAAAAGAAAGTATCTGATATAGTATAATGGACGTAGATAAATTAGATAAAACTGCAAAGAAAATTGCAACAATGTATGATAACGGATTAGCAGAAGTTGTTAGTGCATTGTATAAAATGAAAGATGAAGTTGGTGAAGATAAACTTGTAGAATCATTAAATGATTTAAATTTAGGTGATATGCTTAATAAAAAATTTACTAATATAAAAAAAGAATATACTAAAGGGCATATAGAAGTATTAAAAGAAATTAAGCCACCTATTAATAATGACTGAAGAACAATTACAAGCATTGATATTGTATGATATTGCTGTATGGGAATCATACCTGCCATATCTTGCTGCACAGATTAAACAAGAAATAGCATTTGGTGTATTTGCAGGATTAAGTGAAGAAGAGGTACTTGCAAACATAACAACTAAAGCATTAACAGGTGATCAATTAGAAACTGTTATTGCTACTGCTTTAGCAAACTATTCAAGATCTGTTACTTATGGTGTTATGCAACAAGAACCTGATGATACCCTGTATGCTTATATTGGACCAATAGACGGTAGAACAAGAAATGAATGTTTAAAGATGGGTAGCACAGAACCATTAACACAAAAACAAATAATAAATAATTATGGTAATGGTGTATTATTAACAGGTGGTGGTTATAATTGTAGGCATAAATGGCAATCAATAGGCAAAAGAGTTAAATATGCTAAAAGATTTTATAACCCTAATAAAGCAGGAGAATTATTAGAAGATGATTAAAAAGAAAGCATTTGCAAGTAAAAGATTTTGGGCAGGGTTAGGTAGAGATGCTAGAACATTATACCAAAATTACATATTTGATGAAGGGCATAATGTATATGGAAGTAAATGGTGGGGTGGTAAATATAGTCCTGAATATTCAAAAGCAAAAAAAGCAGGATCATTTAAAAGACAAGCAGATGATTTTGCAGGTGATGTAACTGCTGTATTAACATCTGATACAATGCGTGATTTTGAAGGATTTTTAAAACCATTTAATACAGGGTTTGAATTTGGTTATCCAACAATGGGTGATAGAGTAGCAAGTTTAAGAAAACGTAAAAAGAAAAAAGGTGCATTAACATCTAAAGATAAACCTGTGCCTACTGTTGTTTCTAAATTTATAAAAGCAGAATATAATAAATGGATTAGGATAAATTCAAAACCTACAACAAGAATCCATAAAGGTAAAAAACTGAAATAAAATTATTACTTTTAAATTATTAAAAATAAATTATATTACTAATAAGATTTTTCAATAAATATCCACTAAAGGAGTTAAAATGTCAGAAGAAAAAACAGAAGTTCAAATAGCCAGTAATGAAAATACTGAAACAAATCCTAGTACAGAAACTAGTAATAAAAATGTACCTTATGATAGATTTCAAGAAGTCGTAGCCAGTAAGAATGAAATGGCAGGGCAGATTGGTAAGTTACAAGCACAAATAGATAAAATGAATCAAGATAACAAATCTAAAGCAGAAGCAAAGATGGTTGAAGATGGTAAACTGAAAGAAGCATTAGATATAGTTACACAAGAAAGAGATTCATATAAAACACAATCAGAACAATGGAATAAATACCAAACTGATAAACGTGAAAATCTTATGAGCAAACTTACTGATGATACTGATAAATCTATTGCAGAAGGCTTAACTGATTTGAACAAATTAGAAACTTATGTTAATAAGGTTGTTACAGTTAATGCACCTTCAACATCAACTGCTAGAGCCACTACTGGTAAAGTAGGTGATATGGGTGGCTATTCTTCCTATGCAGAATGGGCAGAAAAAGATCCAAAAGGCTACCAAGAAGCAAACAATACCGTTAAAGGAAGTGGTATAAAGATAGGCTATGGTGGATAAGAAACATAGTGTATTAGCAGGAGTTGATTTTGATCCTAACAATGATATGGAACTTAATCCTAAAAAAGATGGTGATGTTGATGTTAAATATAAGAATGGAAAGATGACTTATGATGAATACATTGATGAAATGGAATCAAGGGCAACTAGGCATTCTGAAGGTAAATCATTAACATCAAGCAGTATAGGATTGTTTGGTGGTTGGGGTGAAGGAACATTAAATAAAGCAATCAAAAATAGATTAAAAAAGCACTCAAAATGAAGGCTAACAAGCAGTTGAAAGAGTGCATTATAAAGGGCTAAACAAATGGCAGAAACAGATACAGGTGTTGCTCAAGGTGGATTAGGAAAGATTATAGGTGATGCAGTTATTGCATTTAATCATACTAATGTTATGCTACCTTTGGTAACATCAAAACAAGCAGTTAAGGGTGCTATTACAGTAGGATTCCCTGACTATACAAAAGTTGCATCTAGTAGTGTAGCAGAAGTAGCAGATGGAGTTGATGAAGCAGATGTAACATCAATAACAACTGATGCTAGAAATTGCACAGTTAGTGAACACGTTATTAGAGCAGATGTAACCGATCTTGCAAGAATGGGTAATGCAGATGATTTAACAGGTAATGTAGGGCAGATATTAGGTAATGCAGTTGCTGCAAAACTTGATGATGACCTAGTTGAATTAGGCAAAACATTCTCACAAACAGAATGTGGTGCAGGAACAGGGTTAGCATTATCACATATCTTTGGTTCAATGCGTCAATTAAGAGCAGCAGGTGCGCCATTTCCATATAATTTGGTATTATCACCAAAACAAGTATGGGGTGGTAAAGGATTAATTTCCTTAACACATAATACTGCTTTAGATACAGCAGGTTCATCTACTACTGATACTGCAACAGCAAGATCCATAGGATTACTTGGTAGTAAAGGTGAAGAAGCAATGAACACAGGTATGGTTGGTTCATTTGCAGGATTCAATGTTTACTGGAGTGATCAGATTGATGAAAATGTTTCATCAGGTGGTGATGCAGCAGGATTCGCATTCAGTAAAGGTGCTGTTGGATTAGCAATAGGACCTGAAGGTCTGATTAGAATAGAAACAGAAAGGAACGCATCATTCAGAAGCACAGAATATGTTGCTGTTGGATTTTGGGGACAAACTGAAATAAAAGATGCCTTTGGTGTTTATATTTTATCAGATGTTTCTTAATAACTGATTAATTAATAATCGTACAAGTAGGGTGGTATGTCGGATTGCCACCCTGCTTTAACTTGGAGTGTTTATGAAATATTTTAAAAAAGCAAATGGCAGGGTATATAAAGTAATGCCTAACCACGATATTGAAAGTTTAAAAGCAAGATTTGAAGAATGTGATGCTAAAGGTAATCCAATTAAAAAAGATAAACCAAAAGCAAAACCAAAAGCAAAAAAGAAGGCAGGTAAATAATGGCTATAAAATCAAAATCATTTATACATAATGATGATAAATTAGTAGGTGTTGATACAGATGCTGTGGGAACTCTTGCAAGAGATGTAGAGGATTTTATTACTGCAAATGTTGGAACTTTAGATGCAACAACTTCCTTAAATATTACAAGTTGTCCCTATGGTAACAATCAAATATTTACATTAGTTGTATTAGATAATTCTTAATAAATGTCCTTAATAGATGATATTAAGAAACACGAAGGTTTCAGTCCTGTTGTGTATAAATGCACAGCAGGATATGATACCATTGGCTACGGTCAAAGGATCAAATATTTAAAAGTTACTGAAGAACAAGCAACAGAATGGCTTGAAGAAGAACTACACAATTTAAAATACATACTTGCAGATAAGTATAGTTGGTTTCTACCAGCACCTAAAGAAGTACAAAATATAGTAATGAATATGAACTATCAATTAGGTGTTACTTCATTTAGTAAATTCAAAAAAACAATATATCTACTAGCAAATAAAGATTATAAAGGTGCATCAATAGAAATGCTTGATAGTAAATGGGCAAGAACTGATACACCTAGACGTGCAAAGGAATTAAGTGATAGATTAAGAAAAGTGGGGTAATATGCCAAACAACATAGTTTGTCCTAAATGCTACAATACTGGTATGATCAAAAGTGGGTGGTATAATGACAAACAAAGGTATGAATGTAAGGTTTGTGGGCATAGAACTACTAGTGCAATAGAAGATTTTGATTTACTTAAAGAAAATGTAAAGTTAGCAAAACAAAAGCAATCTGCACAGGATCTAAACAGAATTGAAAGAAAAACATTTAGAGAACACGCAAGAGTTGAAAATGCAGTATCTAAATACACAAAAAAACTTTCAAAGATTTTTGAAAATTATGAATTAAGCACTTATACTAAAAAGCATAAAGAAAATTCTAAAGCAGTTGGTGTTATACAGTTTAGTGATGTGCATTTTAATGAATTAGTTAATTTGCCACACAATAAATATGATTTTAGTGTTGCATCTGCTAGATGTAAACAATTTGTAGATAAAGCAACTACATACTTTAAGGCTATGGGTATAACTAATGTGTTAATGGTCCAATCAGGTGATTTGCTTAATAGTGATAGAAGATTAGATGAACTATTATCAATGGCTACAAATAGAGCAAAAGCAACATTCCTAGCAGTTGATATTATGCAACAAGTAATCCTTCATTTAAACAGCAATTTTAACGTTTCTGTGTGTATGGTAACAGGTAATGAATCAAGAGTTAAAAAGGATTGGGGTTGGGCATCAATAATAGCATCAGATAATTATGATTATACAATATTCCAAACATTAAAATATTTGTTTAGGGATTCTAATATAAAATTTATTGATGGTGATCCTACTGAAGTAGTTGTAGAAGTAGCAGGGCAAAACCTATTAGTATTACACGGTAATGGTGCAGTAAAAAGAACTGGAATAGAATCATCAATAAGTCAAATGGTAGGCAGATATAAAATGCGTGGAACACATATAGATTATGTTATATTTGGACACGTTCATTCTGCAAGGGTTGGTGATAATTATAGTAGGAGTTCATCAATGGTAGGTGCTAATGATTATAGTGAAAAAGCATTAAATTTATCAGGTAGAGCATCACAGAATTGTTATATATTTTATGAAAATGGTAATAGAGATGGTATTAAAATTGATTTACAAAATTATGGAAATGGGTATGATATACAGCAATCCCTTGAATCTTACAATGCTAAAAGTAGCAGTAAACTTAATCAAGGAACAACTATCTTTAAGGTGGTAGTGTGAATGGACTGGATAACAATATTAGAAAGATATGGTGTGCCATTAGTGGTGGCAGTTGCATTTTGGTTATTTATACAAAAACAAAACAAATATATACAAGATGAATTATCTAAAGAATTAAGGGAATCATTTACAAGAATAGAAGGTATATTAGTTAAACTAATTGATCAACAAAAGAAAATGCAATTAGAACAAAAAGGAATAGAAAATAGTTATAAAACTTTAGTTGAAATAATTGCACACCTATCAGGTGGATTAAAAGATAAGTTTTTGAGAATACAAGAAAGAAACAAAAACAATAAATACTAGGAGTTAGAATGGCAAATTCAATAGCAAATCAGTTTACTGGTTTACCAATAGAGCAACTTATATCTGCACCATTGGTAGCAGCAGCAGAAGGGCAAAAAACATTAGCAGCAACAACTGCTTCATTCATACAAGAAGTTGGTATGGATAAAGATGGTAATACTAAATCAGTTGCATTTAAATATGAAGATGGATCTGAAAGTGTTGCATTAGATGTGCCTTTATTATCAATTATAAATATACCAAGTTTATGTGTAGATGAAATAGATGTTAATTTTGATATGGAAGTATCAACACAAACAGCAAGTAAATCATCAACAGATTCAAGTGCTACTGCAAGTGCATCAGTTGGTTGGGGTTGTTGGAAAGCATCATTTGAAGGTAAGGTATCACACCATTCAGAAAATAGTAGAAAATCAGATACATCTGCTAAATATTCTGTTGCAGTTAAAGGTAAACAAGAAAAACCTGAAGGATTGATGAAAGTATTGGATATGCTTAATAATTCAATAGGTAAACAAAAAGAAACTGCACCATCTAATGGTTAAAAAAGGTAATTTTTTAGATCATCTTACTAAAGGTTTGTATGATGCTGTTGTTCAAGCACAATCATTAGCAGAAAATCAGCACATAGAAGCATTAAGTAAGTATGTCAATGAAGATGGAACACCTAAATGTTTAGAAATGGTTATTGAAGGTAAGAAAGTTGATATACCATTAGCAACATTAGCACCACAAAGTTCAATAAAAATTAAAGAACTTAAAATGAGTTTAAAAGTTAGATTGAATAAATTTGGTAAAAGAAAATCAAGATTAGGTGGTGGCATATTTTGTAAAGAAGATGCAGGTGCAATAGATGCTGATTTAGGTGCTTCCATTTTACCTACTAGAAATAACTATGCAAATTTAGAAATTACATTTGAAGGTGCAGATCCACCTGAAGGTGTAGTTAGATTAAATAATAATTTAATAAAGCAAATACCATAATGACTGAATTTGAAAGAGATATTACATTACAATTAACTAAAATATCTAGTGATGTAGAACACATTAAAGAAAAAGTTAATGCTAATTTTGATCATTTAGAAAGAGTAAATGGCAGATTAAATAAAGCAGAAAATAATATTACTGGAATTAAATCTATTGGTATTACTTTATATGCAATAATAGGTATAATATTGGCTTGGTTAGGTATAAAAGAATGACTTGCAAGGAAGAAATAAAAGAATTAAAAGTTAGGATCAAGAAATTAGAAAGGGATTCACATAAACCTGTATTTAAAGAAGAAACATATACTATGTTGGATTGCAGGTTGCAAATAATTGAATCTTTTTTTGATAAAATAGAAAAAATAACAACTGATAAAGAGGAGTTACAATAATATGGATTTTATAATGAATAATTTAAATTTATTAGCAGGTGGAACAACAGGTGGTTTAGTTTTATGGTTACTTAAAAGAGTACCAAATGAAGATATTTATAGTTGGGTAGAAACAGGTGCATATTGGGCAGGATCTGTTATGACATTAGGTTTAGGTAAATGGAAATTTACAAAGAATATATGGAATGCTACAATAGAACCATATTTTATTGATCTAGTTGATAATACAGTAGGTGCAGCAGTTAAAGGTTTTATTAAAGGATTAAGAAGCGATAAATAAATAATGAGATTATCACAAATAATAAAGAGTTTAAAAAGTATCTTTGAAATAAAAAGAAAGAATCCAATACAACTTAATAATGATAGTAATTTGGAATCAAATCTTAAACCTTTAAAAGTAAGTGATAAAAGCACACCAATACAAATATCAGAAGATACAATAGATGTAAAAGGTAGTTTAAAAGTAAATGGCACAGATGTGGTAACAGGTGCAAGTGTATCAGAATTAAATGATTTGTCAGATGTAACATATTCTAGTGGGGATCTAACAATATCCTCACTAGATAAAATAGTTGCAAGTGGTTTAGAAATAGAAACAGATACAACTGATATTACTATGGATAGCAATAGGGATTTTAATGTAGATGCAGGTAGATATATTTCTTTGGATTCTGCTAGTGCTGTATGGTACTTTAAAAAAGCAGGTACATCTTTGGCTAGTATGACTGAATCATCTCTTAATTTAAAAGAACAAGCAGATGCTCAAAGTGATTCTGCTGGATTTGGTCAATTATGGGTTCACGATGATGCACCTAATAATTTATATTTTACAGATGATACTGGACAAGATATTGCTATAACTAACAATGGTTCAGTAAATGCACCTAAAGCAAAAACATATTTAGATTGGTATTATTATTTTGCAAGTTTAAGTTCTAATGATACTTTTTATGTATCACTACATCACGATGAGTTCGGTGTTACAAGTAGTTTAAATACTAATATTTCTGATTATAATGATACAACAGCAGAAGATATGTGGAGAGTTTTGAGATATGCAGGTAAAAGAATACCTTACACAGGTGATGTTACCAAATTTATGGTTTATGTTGAATCAACAGGAGCATCAGCAGATAGTGATGTTGAAGTAGGTGTATGGGTTGCAACTAAACCTACATTAGATAGTGAATTAGCAAGTACAGAAAATATGATCATAGACAATTTAGGCTATATAACATTTGATTTTAGTTCAGCATCAAGATTTTTACATAAAGAATTAACATCTTTTAATGCAACATCAGTTAATCAAGGTGATTTTATGTTTGTAACTGTTAAAAAAACAACAGGAACAGATGGAACATCTTTTAACATACATTCAACTGTTACTATGGATATTGATTAAAATAAAATATATGTTTAAAAATCAATATATTAGATTATATTATAATATAAAATTTAGGATAAATTTATGGCTTTAACAGGCAAAACACCAAAAGATACATATAAAGATTTATTATACGTTGATAATTCTAATACTGGAGTTGATAACAATGTAAGAAAAATTAAAAGTGGTAGTGGTTCTAGCACTTCATTGTTTTTATCAAATAAAAATTTAAAAGTTGCATCAGCACAAAATAATACAACAGCATTCCTTGTAGTAAACCAAGATAATACTACAAAGTTTAATGTAGATACTAGCAATAATCAGGTTAAAGCATTAGGGCATCACGTTAATACGCAGTATGCTTATTTTGGTGTAGGATCATCTGATTCAGCAGTTTTTAGTGCAAATACTCACACAGCATTACCGTTTGCAGGTATGCAAATGGGTTCATCATTATTACAAGACAACACGCAATTTGGAACAGGAACAGATCCTGCTACATCGTTTACAACAGCAGATGGTTCATTAACAGATGCAAGTTTATTAGCACCAGTAATGTGGTATATACCTGATAATATATCAATAGATGCAGTTTATTCAATAGAGGGTGCAACAACAGCAACAGGTGATACAACAAGAATGCACTTATTTAGTTATGATTTTACATCAGGTAGTACATCTGCTTTAACTAATGGCACTTTGTTGGCACATAATGATGATGTTACTAATGCAGGTAGTGAACAAGCATATTTATCAACTTGGACAGTTGATAGTGCAAGTGTAGCATCAGGTAAAGTTATATTAGCATTTTTTAGATGTGATTCTACCAATTCAGATTATTCAATTAATATTACAATTAAATACCATTTAACATAGGAGCAGATTTATGAGTTACGGAAGTTCTAATAATTTAAGAGAGTTAAGAAATAGACCAACGCAAACAAGAAATATTGTTAATTCTAAAACATCTAATATAGAACTTGGAATTAAAACACCTGAAGGCGATTATTTATGCCAATCAAATAAACAATATGTTGATAAAGCAAGTATTATACAAGAAGTAGATAATACAGATTCATTTATTACATTATCATCTTTTAGTAAAACTTTAGGTGCATTAACTGTACATAATGCAAAAGTAATAGTAATTAAAAATGTAGGTGTTACTGCTTTAGAAATAGCAATTAAAACACCTGATTGGAGAGATGATAGTGATGGAACTGATTATGATATTGCTAATGCAGTAGATATGAATGAAGAAAATAGCACAGGTGAGGAAACACCATTTAGATTTCAATCAGTTTTATTACCAGTTGGTGAATTTATATATTTACCAAATTCAAGAATGATAAATTATGCACCATTAAGTGCAGATACACCTGAATCAGCAGCAAATTCAGATCCTGGTGCAGTAGCAATAGAACCAAAAGATATATCAAGTGGTGCTGAAATTATACCAATTCACGTTTATGCAGGACAAACTTATGGTAGTGGTGCAGATGTTCAATTAACAGCAGATATGGCAATAGATGCAACAACCTGTGCTGTTGATGATGGTGATTGGTTTAAAGCAGGTGATTTAATTGCTATTGGTACAGAAGTAATGGAAGTAGAATCTATTTCAACAAATACATTAACTGTTAGACGTGGTTTATTAGGTTCAACACAAGTAGCACATTCAGATGATGATGATATGAATTTTTTTATAGGCAATGAAAACCTAGCATTTGATAATGGTAAATGCCAAACAGATCAAAATGGTAATTTTAAACAACGTGGTGCATTCTTTAATTATGGTAGAAATTCAGGGCAACCAATTAATGGTGTAGTACCTGGATCTGTTGCAATAGGTCCATTTTATACTAAAGGTGGTTTTTTAGATTGGGGATTACAAAACATAAAAGCAAGTGATGAAACAGGACTTGCAGCATCAACTGCATATACATTTCATATAGTTGTAGATGAATATAATGTAGGTGGAATAGATAGTGTAAGTAGTGAAACTGCAATAGCATTTACAACAGATGCTTCAGATACTACATTTGCAGGTTCAGGAAATGCAGTATTGCCTAAAATACAAGCAATATTTGATTCATTGTTTTATGATTCATCTTCAGGTTTATTTAATAAAAAAGTTACAATATCATTACATAATGGTGATATAAGAGTTACATCACATTCAAATCATAGTGAAACAAGAGTTGGAATAGCAAATGTATCAGGAACTACACCATTTGGTGTTGGTAGATTTCCTGCATTATCAAGTAGTGTACCTGATTTGCTAGGAAGTCCACACGGTGGTGGAACAACAGATACTATTGTATTTGGTCCTGCATCAGGTTTAGAAGATGAAACTATTGAAGATTCAGTATCAAATAAAACAATACAAAATACAAATGCTTTTTTAATTGATGATGGAAATGGAAATTTAAAACATAATGATTCTGTTGTTGGTAGTATAGATTATAGTAAAGGACATTGTGCATTTAATCATTTACCAAATGCAGAATTTAAAGTATATGCAGAAACATTAGCAGCACATTCAGGTGGTACTACTTATATAGCAAGTGGCTATAATTCAATACAATCAATAAGTGCAAGAAGTGTTAATGCTAAAAAAGATGGTAAAGTAGAATTATTATTATTAGGGTAAATAAAGGAGCAAATTATGCCAAAAGGAAAAGGAACATATGGTAGTAAAAAAGGCAGACCAAGAAAGAAAATGAAAAGAATTAAAAAATATAGAGGTAAGAAATAGATGGCTACTGATTTTAAATATGCTACTATAGAAGATTTAACTAAATATTTTAACAGGGTTAGTGATTTTGATTCAAAAACACAAATATTTCCTACATTAACATCAGGTAATTTGCATTTGTTTAGAGATAGTGGTTATGTATCACAATTATTTGTTAATGGTGAAGAATTAGCATCAGCACAATCAACATCAGGTGATGTAGATAGTAATGGTGAATGGTTTTATGCAAGTGGAACAAATCAAGTAGAATATTATAATAGTAATTATTCATCAACAACAATTAATGAACAAGTATTTGAAGTAGGTAGAGATTTTACAGTATTTTTAAATCAAGCATTAACAGATGCAAGTTTAGAATTACATAATTATGTAGATGCAAGATATGCAACACCATTTGAAAAACAAAAACAAATAGATATTGATTCACCTGCAATTATAAATAGAGTTGAAGAATATGATCCTATTATTATAAAAGCAACTTGTTATATTGCAGCAGCAAATCTTATTAGAGCAAAAGAAGGAATGAGTGAAGAAGCAGATTATTTTCATAGTTTAGTAACAAATGAAGATAGAACTGGTATCATTGATAAATTAAATGATGGTTTATATAAACTTTCTTTTGAAGTAGATGATAAAGATAAAAGTGGTAAAATATTATTCAGAAGTGTTGTAACAGCAGGTTTAGATCTTGTAGAATTAGATGGGCATTATAATGGTGAAGGTTACGATATGTTGAAGGTTGAAATAGATACAGGTGGTGCATATGGTACTGCAACATTTATAGTTAAATATTTATCTAATGATCAATTAGAAGGTGGTACAACATCACCTGAAGTTATAACAGGTGGATTGCAACATATACATAATGGATTATATGGTAGATTTCAAGGTTCATCAGCACACGCAGATGATTATTGGCACATTGAAGTGTATGGTGGGCATAGAGAACAAACAAATAAAAGTAATGCAACTATTGAGTTAAGAAGATAATGGCAGTAACATATACAAATGTATGGAAAAATGTTTTAACTGCTTTAATGAGTAAAATTAGAGCAGAAATGAAATGTCCAGTATATAGTGATTGGGATAGTGAAATTAAGGGCAATCAATTTATTAGAGTTATACCAACAGGTTCAGATCAAGGTGATGTTACAAGTTTTTCAGAACATAGAACATTTAATATGCAATTAAGATATTATTTTTTAAAAAGAAAAAACCAACAATTTCAGAATTATGTTTTAAATCAAGTAAGTATATTAGAAGCATTAATACACGACAATCCAACATTATCTTTAGCAGATTCAACTGTTGCTTACAATATAATGGTGGGTGATTTAGAATTTAATGTAGAAGATGAAGATGAAGAAAAATATGAAGATTATTTTATTGCAGGGTGGGATATGTCCTGTGAGCATTTAAGCAATTTAGGATAACAAGAGGATAAATTAAATTATGAAAGTTAAAGCAAAGGCAAGTTATAAAAAACTAGATAACACGGAAAACTATATATCTTTAGGATCTGAATCTAAACATATTTGGTTATTAGAAGGTAAAGAAATAGAAATTAAAGGTAATATACCTGAAAAATTAAAAGAACATTTAACAGAAATAAAAAATACCAAAGGAGGTAAGAAGTAATGGCTAAAAGTGGCACATTTCAATCAAAACATAATGTTGCTGTTAAAATAATAACAGAAGCAACAATAGGTACATCACCTACTGATACAGCATTTACAACAATGCCTGTAACTGATTTTTCATTTTCAGATGCGTTTAAACATACATTAAGTGTAGCACCTTCAAGAGTTGGTGCAGGTGGTATGACACAATCAGATGATATGGTTAAATGGCAAAAGCACGATGTACTGTGGGAAGTATCTATGACCTTTCACGCAACAGCACAAGCAATCAATAGGATTTGTTTGGCTTTATTTGGTGATGGTGATGGTTCTAATGCTTTACTTGGCTCAATGCCTTCTGTAACTGCATATTCACACGGAACATCAAATGCTGTACCTGTAACTTTATTATTTGAAAATTCAGCACACGATGGTGAGGCTGTTGATATGTATTTTACTTCGTGTTTATGCACTGGTTTAACATTAACTGGTGATATTGGAAGTAATGGTGGTGTAGTAACAGGAACTGCTACATTTGTTACTGGTTACAAACCAACTGAAGCAGCATTAGCAACCACAGGAACTGAAACCACATTAACATCACAATCAACTGTATTTAATATGCACGATTTACAAACAACATCATTAGATGGTGAAGATTTATTGCTATATGGATTTGATGTTGCAATAGCAAGACCTGTAAACAGAATAGGACACGATCCTAATAATGATTTTAGACCAATGGGTTATAGTGTTGGTGCTTATGAAGTTACAGGTAATTTAACTTGTAAAAGAGATGGTGAAGTTGATGATGCTATAAATAATGAAGCAGGTATGGCACTTGATCTTGATACAACAGTATTTCAAATAGTTGGTGATAAAGTATTTGTTGATGAAGCAGGTATAAGTTTTGATGATGATGGTTGGAAACAAACCATACCATTAAGATTTACTTATGATTCATCAGCAACAAGTAATGATGTAATTACTATAAGTACAGCAGGATAATAAACAATCAGTTTGGCGACTGAAGGAGGTTAGAATGAAGAAAGCAAAGTTAAAAGTGCGTCCTGATAAAGCATCAGGACAAACTTTTAAAGCATTTGAAGTAGAAGTTAGGGAATTAAACCTACAAGAACGTGCAGAACTTAATGATAAAATTATGGATAAAGAAGTTAAGCAAAATTTTTCATTTTGGTTATCTATAATTAAAGATTGCACAGATTATTCTGATGAAGAATTAAATGAATATTCATTAGAAGAATTAGTGCAAATGAGTTCAGTAATTATTGAAAATGCAAATAAAAAAAAATTGAAGAAGTAATATTTTTAATAAATATTTGGACTTCAATTAAAGGTGTAAAAAATAACGGTGATAATGGTTTTGTATATCCTTACAGGGCATTATCACCAGTTAGCAGAAAATATAAAATGTTCAGAAATATTAATGATGTGTATTTAGAACTAACTGAATGTTATGATAATGGTTTGGCAGTTGATGAAAATAAAATAGGTGAAATATTATATACAGAACATTTCTTTTTTTGTAATACTTCAGAACTTTTAAACAAGGAAGCACAAATGACTATAAAAAAGTATAATTATTGCAAAACATTTAACTGCCCACCATATCCTTCCCTTGATGATACACCTGCAAAATTATTTGAAGATTTTATGATTATAGAAAAAGAATATAACAACAATAAGCAAAATTTAATTAAGGATAAAGATGGCAGTCAATAAAGAGATAATACAGGTTAGTGTAAAAGGTGCTGGTAAAACACAAAAAGCATTAAAAGGCATAGGATCTACTGCAATTAAAATGGGTGCAGCATTTTTTGCTGCTAAAGGTTTAGTTACTGGAATGAATAGAATAGTAACTGATAGTGCTAAATTGCAAGGTGTTGAAAGAGCATTTGATGCTATGGGTTCTAAAATTGGCTTTACTGAAAATTCTTTTAAAAAATTACAACAAGCAACTGATGGTACTGTATCTAAACTTGATTTAATGACACAAGCAAATAATGCTATGATGTTAGGTGTAGTTAAATCAGATGAAGAAATGGCAAAACTATTTGATACTGCACAAAGATTAGGACAAGCAATAGGTGTAGATACTACATCAGCACTAGAAAGTTTAACAACTGGTATGGGTAGGCAATCTAAACTGATGCTTGATAACTTGGGTATTATGGTAAATACTGAAGATGCTTATGAAAAATATGCAAAAAGCATAGGTAAATCTAAAGATCAATTATCAGATCAAGAACGTAAAATTGCATTTAACAATGAAGTATTAAGAGTTGCAGGTGATATGGTTGATGATTTAGGTGAAGAACAATTAACTACTGCTGATAAAATGGCTAGGCTAGGATCTACATTTGAAGATATGGGTACTAAAATAGGTGCAGCATCTGAAGGTTTTATAAGTAAAGCATTAGATGGATTTCAATCACTTGCAGATGGTATTTCAGATACAATAGATTTTTCACAAAATATTGATTGGAATGCTACTATGACAAATTTAAGTACTAATTTTAGTGCTGTTTGGGAAGCATTTGGCAAAACAGTTAGATTGGCTATGGATATTATACCTGATGCTTTAGGTAATGTTATACCAAAAGCAGTAGGATTTGTAATAGATATGGCATTTAAATTTTTTGAAATTGTAGGAACAATAGCAGTAGATTTGTGGACACCTATTGGTAATGCTTTAGAATTATTAATATTTGATTTGGGATCTATGTTTGATATTTTTGTTTTAAAAACAAGGCAGATATTTGAAAGAATGGGAGTATTTATACAAAACTATTATATTGGAATAGGCAAAGGTGTTCTTGCTGTTGTTAATAAAGTTATTGAAGCATCAAACGCAGCACTTGGAACTAATTTTGAAACAATAGAATTAGATTTTATTGATACAGAAACATTAACTACTAAAAATCAAGAAGCGATGGATAAACTTGTAGAAGATCAAGCAAATGCTAGACAAGCAATTATAGATATGCAAGATAGTAGTGAAATTATGGATATGTTATCTAGTATGTTTATGGGAACTGATGATGAAGATGATTTAGATACATTTCAACAGTTTAGTGATGCTTTAGTTGATGTTTGGACAACAGCAGGTGATCAAATAATTGAAGTTAATGAAAATGTAGAAAAGAGTAATAAAAAAAGATTTGATGGTGCTAAAGATTCATCTGAAGATTCAGGTAAGGCTGTTGTCAAAATGACTGATGAGCAAAAGAAAGCAGGTATGGACGGTGCTAACCAGATGGTTGCAGATTTAAAAGTAATGGCAGATGCTAATGCAAAGTATAGAAAAATATATAAAGCAACAGCAATAGCAACAACTATTGCATCAACTTATGAATCAGCACAAGAACAATTTAAAAAATTCTCACAAGCATTTCCTGCACCATTTGGTCAAATATTAGGTGTTGCAGCAGCAACAGCAGCAGTAGGAGCAGGTATGGCAAGAGTAGATAGTATTAGAAAAGCACAATATGGTGCTGACTTTATAACTTCAGGTCCTGAAATGATGATGGTTGGTGAAGGTAGTGGTCCTGAAAGAGTGCAAGTAACACCATTAGTAGATCCGAACATTGACGGACCACAAGGTGAATCAGGGATAACATTAAACATATCAGGTAACGTATTACACGAGTCATTTATAGAAGATCAAGTTATACCACAAATTAGAGAAGGTTTACGACTTGGTGAAAATATGGGAGTATAATGCAAAATTACTCTAAATATTTTTTAAGTGATTTAGTAAGCACAACACAAACATTAAAACCACTAATTATAATTGCTGATTCAGAAAATAATATAATAAGTTCATTTTCACAGGATCAACAACAAGTATATGATAATGATGGAAATATAGTAACTTTTATTAATGCTATAAGCAAAGTATCAAATGTTAAAATATCTAATGATTATGATACTAAAAAACTAAAAATAAATAGATTGCGTTGCGTGTTTTATAACTACTATGATGTTAATAAAAAATTAACTGAACATTTTAGTAATAATATTATAAATAAAAATATTTACTTATTTTATAAATCACCAACAACAAATGTTGTTAATATTTCTGAACAAATACGTAGTGATTATGAATGTGCTTTAGTTTATAGAGGGCAAATTAGCAGAATTTCACATAATGATAATACTATTGAAATTACAGCAGAAGATAGAACACAAATAAAAATAGCAAACAAAACTGTGCCATATTTATCTGTTGATAAATTAGATTATCAAAAAAGAGAAAGATTATTACCACAATATAAAGATTCAGATTTAACTGTACCTATGACTTTTGGAAAAGTTGATAAAGCATATACATTACCAAGTTTATCAGTTATTAATAGTAGAATTATGGATATAGATTTAGATTTTCACCCTACATCATCAAATTATACAACATCAAAAATACCTAAATTATTTGAAAAAACACCTGTATATGAAAATCCATATTGTTTATATGTAAAAAGAGATGAAGATTATTTAATAATAAATCACGATACATCAAGTGTTTACCAGCAAAATCAAAAAAATAGTAAAATTGAATTATACAGCAATCAATATAATAATCAAGAATATTATATACCTGCATTACAATATCAAGATGAATCACAAGTGTTCAATTTATGGAGTTTTGGTGGTTATCATTTAAGGCAAGTGCAAAGTGTAGTTGCAGATGATGGTAGTATATTTGATATTGCAGAAGTAGTATCACAAAGTGTTGATAATAATTTAGTTAATATTGAAAAAATTAATGATAATGGTGGATATGAAAAAAAATGGTATAGAAGTGAAGATAATATTTTTAGTAACAGTATAAGTGATAATTTTTTTGACACAGGATTAAAATATTTTCATAATACTTCAGGTTCTATGGGTAAGGGAAGGTGGATATTATTAAAATTAACAGAAGGTGTTAGTGATAGTTTATTAAATTTAAGAACATTTGGACAATGGAAAGGAAATACTTTTTTAATGTGTGATTGGCAAATGTATCAATCATTAGATGAAACTACACCTAATGATAGTTTATTATCAGAAAGTGAAATAGAAAGAACAGGTTTTTTTGTTGCACCTATTGATGTTGATATGTGGAGGGAAAAAATCATACCTGATATATCTTTATTAGGTCCTGGTGTTAGCATAATTACTAGACGTGGTTACCAAGCACAATTAAATAGAATTTTATTAAAAAATGATGAGCAAATAGCAGAAGCAGAAGATGTAGATATATTAAGTGCTGATAATTATTTACAAGATGCTGTTGCTCCAATTATTAATACGTATAGAGATGCACCAATACACATTAATAGAGATGATATTATATCAGGGCAATCTAATTACTGGGGTAGTTATGGTAATAATATAAATCAAGATTCAGAATTAAATAATATTCAAGGCACATATTATGGATCTATGGGAAATGAACAAATAATAAGGCTTAATGAAGCAGATGCACACGATTATATAGCAATTTTTGAGTATTTTCCACCATTTTGGGCATTAAATAGTAATTATCAGCAAGGTTTAAAGATGGACAACATAGGATTTGTGCATTCTGTTTTAATTGAAGATTTACAAAAAGAAGAAATATTTGCATCAATAGAAGGTAGAAAAAACGCATTTTTTACAGAACAACTTGAATATTCTGAAGAAGATCCTGTGTTAATAGATTTAACATTAGAACAAATTATTAATGGTGCTGATGGATTAAATATGTTTGCTTTAAATGATGAATTTTTATTAGATAGTTTTAATTTTATCTTTATAACATTATTTAACAATGAAGCACAAGAATTTACATATAATAATAATGCAGGTATAAGATTTTCACAAAAAAGTTTTGTTTATATGCAAAGTTCATTTACAGCATTTTTTAGCAGTTATGAATGGTATGAAAATCAACCTGAAGGATACCAACCATTTATAAGTTATGATGATTCTGCTATGAACAATGTATTTACTTTATGGAGTGATTACTTATGGAAAGTTCAATGTTCACCATTAGTTTTATATGATAATATAAGTATAAACACAAACGATTTTTTGGTAGGAGCAGGTATAAATTATAGTTATTTAGCAAATTCAGAATCTTTACAAAAATGTATTACTGCTAAAATGTTAGAATATTTATATCAAGCAGATAGTCCATATTTAAATAATAATAGATTTGTATTTGAATATTATGATGGTATGCAAACAGGTGAAATTTATGAATTTGATATAACAGATCAACTAAATGAATTAATGATTGGAAATAATTGGAATGATTATGGTATAGAATCATTTGATGATTGGATTAATAATTTTTATACTTATTTTGATAATTTATGTTATGCAATAAATAAACCAATATTTGATTTTGTAAATCCATTTTTATGGTACACAAATTTTTATCAAGGCTATGATGCCTATTTTGCTAGTACACCATATTTAAGCAACATTTCATCTATACAAGATCAAGGATTTTATATAGGTGATTTAGAAAATGCAATACTAGAATATGCAACTGCAACAATACAAGGTGAAGAACCACCACAACAACAAACAACAGATGGCATAATTAGAAAACCATCAGATATTGTTATGAATATACTTACCAATGAAATGGAATTTGGTAAACTATTAGATGAACAAGTTGCAGGACAAAATGTTATTGTGCCTAATTATAATAATTATGATATAGATTCAATAACAGAATCAAGGAATGCACATAACTGGAATATGGGTTTTAGTATAAATAAAAAAACAGAAGGTAAAAAATTAATAGAAGATATTTTAAAAGAATCAAAATCATATCCTAGATTTACATCAGATGGTAAATTTGGTTTAATGACAATAAGAGAATCATATACTTATGATGATATTGATAAAATTATAGATACAAGTGATATTATAAACTATAAATTTGAACAAACAAAACGTGAAGATATTATAACATCTGTTAAAATGTTTTATAGATTTGATTATGGTATAGAAAAATATAATAATCATTTAGAACTAAACATAAATTCTATATTTCCTGAATGGGCAGTTACAGGATTTAGTGATTATAATATAAATGAAATAGATGGGCATAAAGATATTGAATTAAAATATCACACAAATGAATTAACAACACAAGATTTTGCAACATATACAATTATGAATAATTGCAATCAGCATAATATTATAAATATGAAACTGCCATTAAATTATATAGATCTAGAAGTTGGTGATAAAATACATTTACCACTTATAAATAATGAAAAAGTATTTAACATAGATTATAGTAAAGTTGATTTTTTAAATGAACAACCTATATATCCCTTATGGATTATTATGGAAACCAATGTAACTACTGATGGGATCAATATTAAAGCATACCAATTACATTATCTAGGAACTGATGGTAATCACGGATTTGAAATACCTGAACAAGAATATGTTGTTAGAGGTAATATGAACGAAAATAATAGCACTAAAACATTTACTAATGGTGATCCTGTACCTAACTGGAATTATAATGTAAATGCAACAGAACATAATGGTTTAGAAATACCATATTTTGATGCACAAAGAGATGGTAAATATACCATATTAGACATTATATATTTAGTAAATATTATAACAGGGAATCAACAGGCCGATCAAAGTGTTATAGATAGAATGTGTAGTTATACACATTATGGACAACCTAACTTTACTAGAATAATAAATGTTGTTACTGTTATATCAGTTGTGAATATGCTATATCACAATCCAACAGAAAATTAATTATGAGCAAAAAAACATATAATGGAAATTTAAATATAAGTAAAAATGCAGTAAGCATTGAAACTGATTACATATATCAAGGTATTGAAATAGATTATATTGGTGTATTAAATATAGAAACTACTTTACCTAGTGATTATATAGTATCAAAGGGTAATAATAAAATTATTATTATAAAATTGCAGCACAATAATAAAAATATAATAGATTTATTTACATATACTGGTAAAGCAATAATAAGTAAATGTGTTTTAGTAACTAAAGAATTAGAAAGTTATAATTTATATATAAATAACACAGCATTAGAATTATATGATGCACTTGAAGGTAATTGGGAAGATTACACAAGAAGTTGGCAAGATATAAGTTTTGATGGAAATAATAAAAAATATAATTACCAATATAGAAAAGCAAATTATGATAAAGATACTAAAACATATACAACAACTAAAGAAATTAGGAATAAATAATTATGGCAGATTCATACTATCAAATAGCAACAACACCACGACTTTATGTATCATATCCTTTATTTCAATATGCTAATGGTGCTTTAGACCAATACGCAATAGATGAAGGATTAATATCAGATGAAGAACTAATACAATTAATACAATTAGATCCTTCAAAAACTATAACAATACCACAAAGTGAAAATGGTGCAGTACAATTAAATTATAGAATAAATCCTATAAGTGATGAATCAGATATGAGATATAATAAATTATGGGATTTTAACTATGTAATGATATTAGGGCATAATTTTGCAAGTGCTAATGTTACTTACAAACCATATATAATGCGTTCAAATTATGAAAACGCACAAATAATTAGTAATGGTTATTTAAAAAATTCTTCATTTAATAATAGTGTACCTGAATATGATGGTTATAGTATCAGCACTTTAAGTTCAAATAGTCCTGTGCAATATTCTGATCATAATATATTTAGATTGCAAATTACAGATAATAATTTAGATACCACTTTACAAATGGGTTCTTTATCTTGGGGATCTTATTTTGATTTTCCACACAATGCAGATATAAATGAATCACTAACAATAGATTATGGTGTAAAACAAAAACAAACAATATCAGGTAAAACAATATCTACTGCTAATTGGACAAAAACAGATAATTGGATTACTGAACCATTTGGTTTAAAAGGACCATATGAACAACAATCAGATCAATTTCAAAGAAGAAGTGGCAGAAGAACTTGGACAATAAACTTTGATAGTTTAGCACCTGAAAAAGTAATGCCACAATATCCATTTTTAAATTATAAAGGATTTCAACCAAAAACAAATCATACAACTGATACTTCAGGTAATAGTGAATATACAATAAATAATGGCATTGATTTTTATACTAAAGTAGTTCATAGAACAATGGGTGGGCATTTACCAATGGTTCTGCAACTAGATAAAGATGTAACATCATCTGAAGGGTTTGCTATTGTGCGTATGGATAAAAATTATAAGATAACACAAAAGACACCTAATTTATACAATATACGTTTAAAATTAATAGAACAAATTTAAACTTCCTCTACCTCCCAGACCGAACGCCACAAGGATCTCTTTTATAGGGATTCTTGTATATAATCAGTATAATTATTTTTAAATACTTAAAACTTTTTGTTGTTTGGTAATATATTTCATTATAAATTACTTATATAGCAAATGGCTATGACAAAGGGAAAAACAAAAAGGAGTAACATATTATGGAATTAAAGGTACTTAAATACCTAGATAATCTAGGTTTAGATACAAACCAATATGATGGATTTTTTGTAACTGATACAAAGATAGTTGCAAAGGTAGATAGAACCATTATTCATATTGCTTTAAATTTTAAGGGATATAGAGCATATCCTTTAGAAAGTGAGGTAGTATAATGGGTATAATGGAAAGAGTAGATAGTTACCAATTTATATTCTTTTTAAAGTGGTTAGTTGAAGAACATCAATATGATGCAGATATGATTATTGATGTAGTTGAAAAACCATTTAGGTTTAGGAAAGAGTGGGCAGAATTTATGGAAAGTGAGGATAATAAAGAATGGTAGAATATTTAAGTGTATGTTGTTATGCCACACCTTTATATGATTTGCATATAGATGAAGGTATTGATCCTGCTGGAATTTGCTCACATTGTAGAGATAATTGCACATTTGAAATAGAGGAGAAAGAATGACAATAGCAGAACTAGGTAAAAAGTATAATTTAGTAGGACAAGATAAAGATGGTAATCCAGTAGATGTATGGAAATGCCATAATAACTGGATATTAACACACGATGCCTGTACTAAAATTGCACACATTGAAAATATTAAATTATGTAAAATAGAATCAATTTATCAATCTGAAACTACTTGTAAATTTTTAGTTACAATGGTTAAAGAAGATAAAGAAGGTAATGTTTTAGATAGTGTTACATCAGTAGGTGAAGCAGATAAAAGTAATTGTACATCAAGATATTTGGCTTGTATGGCTGAAAAACGTGGTAGAGATAGATGTGTACTTAAATTAATAAAGGCATATGAATGGGGTATTTATTCAGAAGAAGAAGCAGATGATTTTAAAAAACAGGAGAACAAATGAAAATAGGAAGAATAAAAACAGGTGAATGGGGTAAAGTTAAAGCATTTTTTGATGTTACAGTAGGTGGTTTAACAATCAAAGGATTCAGGTTAGTTGAAGGGATCAATGGTTTATTTGCATCAATGCCATCACAACAAGATAAAGATGGTAATTATAATGATACAGTTTGGGCAGATAAAGAAACAAGATCAAAGTTAAATGAACTTGCAATATCAGCATATAAAAAAGGTGATACACCTAAAAGAATGATTGGTGGTATGAGTGAAATAGATAGATTACATACATCAGATAATTATGCTGATAAAGATGAAGGAATACCATTTTAAATTAAGTGCAGATGATAAAAATAGGGAGTGGTGGCTAAATCCACAATACCAACGTAAGTTACTCACATAGCCATCACTTCCTTCCCTAACTAGGAGAGATATATGGAATGTAAATGCTTTAGAATAAAAGATAAATTAATAAAATGTTGGTTTTGTCTTGGATTAGATAAAATAGAAAAATTATGGAATAATAATAATAAAAGAAAAGAAGATTTAAATAGGTGGAGTTACTAATAATAATTAATGTGGGAGAGATATGGAATATAATCAAATGATAGAATTAGAATATTGGCTTAATCATAATGAAAGAAGCATGAGTTGGTTAGCAAGAAAATGTAATGTATCACCAGCAGCAGTTAAAGGTTGGTTAGATTTAAAACATTATCCATCAAAAAAGCATAGAGATGCCATTTATAGAGTTACTGGAGTAAAATTATGAAAGGTTGGATTAGTTTACATAGAAAGATATTAGATAATCCAATATTATCAAGATCTAGAACTTATAGTAGGTTTGAAGCATTTGTTTATATGTTATTAAAAGCAAACCATAAAGATAATAAAGTTGTAATTGGTAATCAGTTAATTAAGATCAAAACAGGTAGTTTTTTAACATCACAAAAGAAGTTAATGAAGGAGTTTAATTGGGGTATTTCTAGGCTACGTTCTTTTTTAAAACTTCTGCAAGATGATGATATGATTGAAGTTAGATCTAATGCAATTTCAACTATGATAACTATCAACAATTATAAAGAGTTACAACAATTACAAACTGATACCAAACTGCAATCAAAACGCAATCAAACTGCAAGTAAAACGCAATCAAAAACAAACAATAATGATAATAATTTAAATAATGATAATAATGATAATAAAGAACAAAAATTTATTAATTTAGTTTTGGCAGAAGGATTAAAGTTTACACCAATGGTAGCACCTGATGTTATAGATGATTTTTGTAATTACTGGACAGAAAGAAATTTAAATGGTACAAAGATGAAATATGAAATGCAAAAAACATTTGATATTAAAAGAAGATTGCAAAGATGGATCAAGAATCAACAAGATTGGAAACCTATAACTAAATATAAAAATGAAGATTTTAAATTAGATGCTACTGGATATAATAGAATTGGTTATTGTAGTAAATGTAATGTATCAGATTTTTATAAATATCCAGCAACAGAAGATAGTAGATGTTGTGGTGATAAACTAAAACCAACAAATAAATGATAACTTTACCTAAAAGAAAAAGTTATAAAAGAAGAACGCATTGTGAAGATTGCAAAGAATTATTAACTGAAAAAAATAGATTAAGAAACAATGGTGTTACTAAAGCAAGATGTAAACCTTGTAATAGAAAATTTATGAATAAATACAATGAAAAACGTAAAGCAAGTAAAACAAAATTATGGTAAATAATTTAAAAGTACATTTTAGTAGTGAATCCAATGAATGGGAAACACCATTAGATTTATATAATAAATTAAATAATATTTATAAATTTACTTTAGATCCTTGTTGTACAAAAGAATCAGCAAAATGTGATAAATATTATACTAAAGAAGATAATGGTTTTATAAAAGATTGGAGTAATGAAGTTGTATTTATGAATCCACCATATGGAAGGCAAATAGGTTTATGGATTGAAAAAGCATATAAAGAATCATTAAAAGGTGCAATAGTTGTATGTTTGATACCTGCAAGAACTGATACAAAATATTGGCATAATTTTATATTTAAATATGCTAAACAAATATTATTTATTAAAGGTAGAATTAGTTTTATTAATGGTAATAAAAAAGCACCTGCACCTTTTCCATCAGCAATAATTGAATTTAATTATAATAAAATATCAACATTACAAAATATAGGAGTATTTAAATGAGTTGGATATTTGATGGAAATATTAGTTATCCTAAAAAGTATGAAGATGTTGCACATAAACTTGCAAAGATAAGAAGTGAATTATCTAGTAATGTTTATAAAGAAGGATCTGAAAAATATAGAGGTGATAAAGAACATTGGGTATCAGTTACTGGAATATTAGCAGAACTTGTTGCAAGGCATTATTTAGTTCAGAATAATATAAAATATAAAGCAACACCATTTATAGATATACAACCAATACCTGATGCTGATCTAATATTAGAATATCCTGATGTAAATTTTTATATAGATGTTAAAGGTGTACCAAAACAAGTTAATGAATTTAGAGTAAATTATGATGCACATAGAAATGAAGATAAACTTGTTACACATTATTGGTTTGTTAAATTTTTAGGAAATCAAAAAGCAAACCTAACATTTTTTGAATGGGAAAGTATAGAATTTTGGAAAGTAAAACAATATTACACAGCAACTTTATGTAGGAGAATAAATGGAACGTAGAGATGTTTTTAAAAAATATGCTAAAGGTGATATAGATGCACCATTAAAAGTAATATCATTAGGTATGGGTGTACAATCAACTGCATTATATTTAATGAGCAGTATGGGTTATAAAGTACCTAGAGCAGATGTAGCAATATTTGCAGATCCACAAGCAGAACATTATAAAACCTATGATATGTTAAAGTGGTTGCAAGATTGGCAAAAAAAGAACAATGGTATTAAAATAATAGTAAATAAAGATTACAACCTGTTAAAAGATATATTACAAGCAAAAAATTCACAGGGTAAAAGAATTGCATCAATACCTGCCTTTACAGAAGGTGGTGGTATGGTTAGGAGACAATGTACAGGTGAATATAAAATAAATCCTGTTAAACAAACTATTAGAAAATTGCACAAACTTAAACCAAGAAAAAGAATGAAAAGAACTGAATTATGGTTAGGAATTACTACTGATGAAATTGAAAGAATGAAGGATTCAATAATGTATAATATAAAATATTTTTATCCTTTAATATACCATAATATGAGCAGATTGGATTGTTTAAAATTTTTTAAAGATAATAATTTTCCTGTACCTGTTAAATCTAGTTGTTCTTTTTGTCCTTATCATTCTAATAAATTTTGGGCAGAAATACAAAAAGAAAATGGAAAGGCTTGGAAACAAGCAGTAAAAGCAGATGAAGCAATTAGAGATTCTACTAAAAGAGGTTTAAATGATAAATTATACTTACATAGATCCTGCAAACCTTTAAAAGAAATAGATTTTGAAGATAACCAATTAGAAATGTTTGAAGGTTTTAATTGTGATGAGGGTTATTGTGGATTATAGTAGTAATAGATTTATTTTTATACAATGGATTAATATTTATTGCAAAAAATGTAATTATCATTTAGCAAAAATGCTTGATAAAAATAATATTAATGATAAAATAGAATATTGCTTTAATTGTAAAAAAAATTATAAAGGGGTATAAATGGATAGCGATATATTAACAATACCACACAAAGTGGAATCAAGAAATCAATTAGATAGAAAGCATTGGGCAGTTAAAAGACAATGTAAAAAAATATGGGCATTGTTTGTTAGAAACCAAATGCGATTAAAAAAAGTAAGAGAATCAGAAGTAGGTGAAAAGTTTAAATTAACTATTATAAGTTACAGAAAGAAGAAACTGGATTTAGATAATTTATATGGTGGTGTAAAACAATTATTAGATGCTTGTAGTGATGAAAAACTTATATGGGACGACGCACCAAAGTATCTTGATCTTAAAGTAGAACAGCAAATAAGCACTAAATATGAAACAATAATTATTAGGGAAAAAGTATAAAACATTTTTAAAAATCATATATTAGGTTATATTATGTTATTGTATTATGGCAAAAAAGACACAAAATATTAAATATAAAGATATAAA
>VTLG01014724.1_pt1 | contig 29572 bp, 47 predicted proteins | sample 4694571 | NCBI WGS metagenome assembly VTLG01 (sample SAMN12604809, study PRJNA352737) | marine metagenome | biome: ENVO:00000447; feature: ENVO:00000209|ENVO:00000569|ENVO:01000036; material: ENVO:00002151; isolation source: viral sequences binned using virsorter ...
ACTGGGAGGCTCTTGCTACTGCTTTACTTTCCTAATTTTGGGGACTATAATGGTAAAAGTAGCAATGGTGCTACTAACCATATTTAGAAAGGAGAAATTATATGGCACATCAAGTAGAAACAATGGCTTGGACGGGGAAAGAACCTTGGCACGGATTGGGTGTTGAAGTCGATCCTAACCTAACGCCATTAGAAATGCAGGAGGCGGCACAGTTAGACTGGACTGTTAGTAAACGACCTAGTTATACTTTAGACGCACCTGAGTGGAGCGAAGATGTTGGTATTATCCAAGCGGAAAATACTTTCCACATCGTTCGTGATTCTGATAACCGAATACTGAGCCACTGCGGTAGGGATTACATACCTATTCAAAACTCAGATATCTTTAAATTCTTTAAGCGTTTTACCGAAGCAGGACATATGACTATGGAAACTGCAGGTAGTTTAAAGGATGGCGGAGAAATTTGGGGGTTAGCTAAAATCTCGGAGGATTTCGAGTTGGCAGGTGACGACCAAATAAAAGGTTATCTTTTAATTAACCAACCACACATTGTTGGTAGGTCTATGACCATTAAGTTAACACCTGTTAGAGTTGTTTGTAATAATACTTTAACAATGGCGTTACAGCATGGTGGCACGGCATCTTTCCGTATGCCCCATGTTAAAGTGTTCGGTGACGATGTTATGCAAACTGCAGAAGAGGCTCTAGGTCTATCCGCAGAGCGTATGACCGAGTTTAGAGAAGCCGCAACTTTACTTTCTAAAAAGAAAGCAAAGCACGCAGATGTTCTTGATTATGTTGGGGAGATATATCAACCCACTATGATTGCTGACTATAGGCGTGACCAACAACTCAAAGCTGAAGGTAAACTTATAGGTGAATTAACGCCTTTAAAAGAGCAGTTTAATTCCTTCCCTAATCTAGTAGTAGAAGCCTTAGAACGCTCTCCAGGAGCGAATCTGAAGTCTTCTAAAGGTACTTGGTGGGGAGCATTAAACGCAGTTACCTATGTGGAAGATCATTTACGCGAGTCACAAACCGAAGGAAACGCTCTACACAGTGCGTGGTTCGGTGCAGGGGCTAATCGTAAGAGTAAAGCATTAGACCTAGCTCTACAGAGGGCAGCCTAATGGCGGAGACACCAGAAAAGAATCCTGAAGAATATGTTCTAGATTCAGAACTCTGTAGTCTCATTTGGGTAGAATTATTCGAGTCAGGTCATCATGAACTGGCTCGAGTACTCTCCCATAAGATGATTGAGCAAGGTTGTCAGGAACTAGAGGGAACTAAAGATAAGTCTCTTATCCTGATGTTTTGGAAACACTTTCTTGAGGACAACAATATCGTTGCTTTTCAAGACGAAGACGAGGAACTACACTAATGAACGAAGAAAACACAATAACAAATCAATACGATAAGGACACAGGTATAATGGTTGATTCAAATGTCCCCTTCCCAGAGGACACTCGATCAAACATTAAATACCCTTTTGCAAAAATGGAGGTAGGCGACTCTATCTTTATAGTATTGAAAGAAGGAGATAATGCGGATAGGTTGAAAAATAGATTATCTCAAGCTAGTAGAACTTTCGGTAAAAGACAAACTCCTGAACAAAAATTCATTCTGCGTTACAGATTAGAGAAAGAAATTTCAGGTGTTCGTATTTGGAGGAAGGAATAATGGCTAACAAAGGATTAGACAAGGAAGTCTATATTAAAAACCTAGAAGCATATGTAACTCAACTTTCTGAGCATTCAAAAATACTCGGAGAGTTGATACAACATGTTGAGGAAGATATACCTAGAACTGAGGGTAGCAAACATTTGTGGGCGTGTATAGACGAAGCAAATGAGATAACTGCTGGTCCAACTCGAGCGTATGTTGACCAAGACTGATTATACTCTTATACTCGTTTACTTTGGTAAACTTTAAGGGCATAATGCATATTGGACTGCTTTAAAACGCAGAATATTAACAAAGAAAGGAGAAAGAGATGCAAGTACAAACTGCAACTACTACACCTAGAAGAAAAGTGAGCAAGCCTATAAGCAAGGCAAAGGTGACTGCAATACCTAAACCTGTCAAAACAGGTAAAGGGTCTGCAAGAACTTTGTACAAGTTCGTTGGAACTGTGCCTGAAGCGAAAGGGTTTACTCCACAGATGAGAGCACTGATTCTTACAGTAGCTGAAGCTAAAAAGAGTGAACTAGACTCTAAAAGCTTCACTGCCCAAGATTTAGTAGCCCTTGCTGTGAAGAACGGCACTTTAACTACTGGTCAAGATCCGCTTAGAATTTTTCGATTCTATGCGAAAAGATTGGTGGATGAAGGCTACTTTTCTAAGGTATAATGATGGATAGGTGCATAGGGGAGTTTTTTAGTAATTTCTGCTCTATGCACTTATTTCAAATAATAAATGGGAGATACTATGCAAATACTAATAGAAAAAAGAGACGGCACAACTTTTAAAACAAATGTGACCGCTCTTGCAAAAGCGATATATCCGCATGTGACAGCAGACAGCTCGTACCATTACTCATTGGAAACAGATTTTATAAATGGGGTTATGGACGCTGTTGAACAACTTATCGAACAGAAAACAGACGAAGCGATATAATGTATTACTATTATACTCGTTTACTTTGTCGTGTTTGGTAGCTATAATAAAAAAGTATAACTAAAAGAAAGGAGAAATTTATGCCAAATCATTGTTACAACAGGGTCACGATCTACGGAGAGGATCTAGACCAAATAAAAGAAATTAAGGAGAAATTGGAGAGCGAGGAAACTTGCTTTGATTTTAATAGTATTATCCCCATACCTAAAGAGCTAGTGGGGACTACTGCTCCCCCTCGAGACCCCGATTCGTCTGAAGCGAAACGCTTACGCAAACAACACGGGCACGATAACTGGTACGACTGGTGTGTGGAGAACTGGGGGACTAAATGGAACAGTTACGATAGCGAATTTATAGACGAAGACGAAGATCGCCTTGAATATTCATTTAATACAGCGTGGGCACCACCAGAACCAATTATTCATAAATTACGAGAACTCTACCCAGATGTAGGTATTACCGCATTTTATGACGAGCCTGGAATGGAATTTGCAGGTTATTTATAAGAGAAAGATTCACTAATGAACGCGAAAAAAGCCAAACTACTACGAAAAACTTTAAAGACGAGCGATGTGAACTGGAAGGAAGCTAACCATGTGCAGAGAATACATAAGGATCATGAAGGTAATGAACATCGAGATTCTACCATATTCCTGGATCCTAAATGTGGTCGCTCTATTTATCGTCGTAGTAAAAAATTAGCAATAGTGAGGGAGCTGTGATACTCGTTTACATTCGCCAACCTATAGCTATAATTAATATAGCTATAAAAAATTGGGTAAGTCCACTAAACGGATTTTTATAGTTTGTCGTTTAGTGGCACAAAGGCTCTTTGGTAGTTTTAGCCGTGAAATAGAAACTACCATTAATAAACTAAAGAAAGGAGAATATTATGACCGTAGAAAAGAACTTACTCCAAGTTGTGGAGAATATGTCGAAGCTTGTAGAGTTTCAAAAAAGCACTGCAGAATTTATGCAGGCACAGTTAGAAGCTAACGAGTTATTAGCTAAGCGATTGCGTGAAGTCGAAGCTAAAATTGCTATAATACAGGGACAACAACATATCGTTGATGTTGTCTCCAATTTAGGCAATAAAAAGCAATCGGATTGGGTCGATGAAAAATAAAACCCTTAAAGAGATGGAACGGGACATTATAAGGAATACCCTCATTGTAGATCCTTTTGAATCTTTTTGTTCTCATATGCACACAGAGTATATGGTCGAAAAATCAAAATGGGAGCCTAATGAACCCGTTTTATCTAAAGAGGAATATGTTGACACCTATAAAGATTTTTTAAAGAAGAAATTTAAAAGGAGAAAAGCTAATGGATGATTTTGAAATAAAAATTAAAATTGCGATATATTCACCTAATGGGCAGTTTATAAAAGAAGCCGATAATACGAGTTTATCGGATAAAACGATCCATTTAATCATGGAAGATCTTTCTAGGAGCATGGAAAACCGCAAGGAAAAAACAAAAGCACAACTAGACCATGAAAAGAAAATATTTGGGGAGGTGAGTGATGAAAGTTGAAATAATAATATTAGACGAACGAGTACACGAAGTCGGCGTACCTGATTATGCAACATCGGGGTCCGCAGGCATGGATTTGCGTTCCTTAGAGGAAGTATCACTCGGCGCAGGAGGGTCTCACCAATTTAAACTAGGGTGGAAAATGAACATGGGATCTCACCAAATGTGTGGTTTACTCGCTCCTCGCTCTAGCTTGGGCGTAAGGGGCATTCATTTAAGCAATATCGTAGGTATCATCGACTCGGACTACCAAGGGGAACTAATCGTTAGTCTTACTAACAACTCTAGTCATCCTGAGCCGTATGTCATACAAGTAGGGGAGCGAATCGCTCAACTGGTATTTATGCCAGTGGAGTTTGTGTCGTGGTCCCCTGTGGCAGAGTTTAGCTATCATACGACTCGTGGCGAAGGGGGATTCGGTAGCACAGGTAAAAAGTAACTGGCGTACTTCGCTATTTTTGTAAGGTATAATGGTTTTTACTTATTTAATAACTATTAAGAAAGGAGAAAGAAATGATAAGTAATATTGAAAATATTAAAAAGGGAACCGAACTGGTGACCAAACAACTAGGGTTTCCAACTCGAGCTATCGCAATGGAAAGTATCAAACAAGGAAGGGGTCTTAAAAAGACTTTACTTGTTGATGTGAAAGCGGCGGAGTGGGGATTGTTTGATGAGATCGGAAGCGTTTATGTGACTGATATTATTGAAGTTTTGGAGAGTAATGATGAGTAATATTGAAACAATAACAATCAAAGATACTACTTTCGGCGGTAAAGATCGTATACGCCAATTTAATCAAGAAGACTATGTCAAACAATGGACGGAAAGTGCGGGCGTTGCGAGTCTTTATTATTTGGAACGAACTTCTTGCGGAATGGAAGCCCTTGAAGACGATCAAGCGAAGGTAAAAACAATCCTCAAGCTTATAGAAGAAATGGCTATAAATAGGTTTGAAGAACTTTTAAAATTTGAGGAGAGTGAAGATGGGGAATAGAGCTGTAATAGCGTTCGATGATGAGCGTAAAGAAAAAGAAAATTGTCCCGCAATCTACTTACATTGGAACGGCAGTGCGCATACTGTGGACGCTTTTTTGAAAGCCGCCAAAGAGTTTGGCATACGAGGTAACGATGCCCATTATTGCATTGCTCGATTAACGCAAGTTATCGGTAACGCGATTAGTGGAACTCTATCATTAGGAGTAGGTCGGTATGGCGATTTTGGTGATCCTGGTGATAACGGGGTTTATTGGATTAAAAATTGGGAAGTCGTTAGACGCGATAATGATTATTATGAAGATGCTGTCATTGACTATAAACACCAAAACTACAAAACTTGGTATGAGGAAGCCTATGCTGAAACTCTACAAGCGAATAAAGATCATTTTGAAAAAGGAGCAAAAGTACAATGATAGCAAAAAACATTACTCGGATCTGTGATATCTGCAAAGGAGCAATCGATCACCACAAAGATAAAGAGGGTGAGGTCTACTGGACTGATGGACACAACGCCGAACCGATCGTGGAAAACGGCAGGTGTTGCACTAAGTGTAACGAAGATAAAGTGATACCTACTCGGATGCTTGCTATGATGGGAATAACGAACCACTGATCCCCTTTTTTATGGTACTTCTCAAAGGCTGAGTCGCACTCGCATAAGGGAGAAGCTAAGTTAGTCAGTTAAAACAGATGCATGCCTAGACTGATAAGCCGTTCAAGAATGGACCCCCGATTGTTGACTACGACGACTTTCGGGGGTTTTTTATACTTTGGTAGGCTCGTATGGCGGCTCGGCAGTTGGTATATATAGGTAAGGCTTTACTATATACTTATATATAAGGGTTAAATTTTTAACCCGAAACTATAAACAAAGAAAGGAGAAATAAAATGAATGATAAAAAGTTAGAAACATTGGACGAGTTGTTCGAAAAAGCTCAGCAGAAACCAGAGAAACACTGGTTAGAGGACATCCATACAAATGAAGATTGTTGGGATAAGACGGATTGTCCGATGCTTACGGAAGTCTTTACATGGAAGGACGACAACGGATACAACGAAGAACGCGTATGGGTACAGGGTATAGAGGGTCTCGTAAGTGTGAAAACAAAATGTTTAACTATTGATAGAGTTGATCGCAGACACGAACCAGGAGAGCCCTACCACAACAGCACATGGGACATCGATGTAGAAATGTTTGTTTATAAAGACTACATTTATACCATCTCAAATGAACATATTCACGATGCTCAAACATTTACTTGTCAGATTATAACGAGAAGACCGTTAACATTAGACTAAAGAAAGGAGAAATAAGATGAAAACATTTAAGGTAGAGATTGACGAAGTAACAACATATTCAGGAACAATACAAGCAGAAACTATAGAAGACGCTAAAGATGCTATTGCTAGAGCAGATATTGTTTCCTTAAAAAATGTTGAGCCAATAATAGGTGAGACTAAACTACAATTTATTGAGGAGGAGAAATAATATGGAAGATTGGATAGAGATAAACTCTGATGTGAACTTTGGAAAGCCTAGCGAGAACTGGGCGACAGAAGTATATGTTGGAGGCAGGGAGCACGGCACGGATCCTGACGAGATTATGGTAAACGAGGAAGATCTCGATTACGAAAATTTCGAAAAAGTCGAGGCAAACATAAACGGGGTAGTTATATATACTTATCGAAAAGATGAGCATGATTACTTAATATTAGAAATGGATGGTGGTGATTATCCGAATCATTATGTAACATTGAGACAGTGTCACGAGTCAGCACCATTTAGAAAATAACATAGAAAGGAGAAAGAAATGGAAACAGTTAGATTTGATAAAGCGGATGTATTCTCATGGGAATCTACCCACGACGAGTGGATACAAGAAGCAATGGACGACTCGAGCGATATTGCGATAGTTGTGGGAGAAACAATAGAATTTTCGAAACGACAGCATGCAGGTGATGTTCACGGTGCGATGGGACCAGTCGGATTATATATTTATACGATGGAAGATGACGATTGGGTATATATAGCCCACTACATCAATGAGGTCGAGCACCAGTGTTTTTTATTCAGGCATAGAAAACAAATGGATAGAGACAAAGACGGAATGTAAGATTATCCCTCCCCCTACCCTCGATCAGCGTTCCGTTGGTCGGGGGTTTTTTCTATTAAATCTATTAGTATTGTTATCTGGTAAAATAAAAAAGTTTTTGAAAAAAGTTTCGCAAAACTACTAATATCTCTAATATACTAATAGAATCGAGCTACAAGGCTCTTGGTCATTGGATTGTTGTGATGATCAAAAGTAATAGATTTTCTATTAGTTATTACAAATGTATGGTAAGATTCTCTAGAGGGCATGAGAAAAGTATTTAAACAGTTTGTTTTATAATACGATTGTAATAACATTGGGAGAACTCTATGAAACAATTAACCTACACATCTTTAACACCCACCGAAGATGGGAAAGCCTATATAGATTCCAACGGTAAGACTTGGCAACCACTCAATTCGAAGCAAAAGAAGTTTTGTAAGGAGTATTTGAAGGGTCAAACAGCTACAGAAGCGGCTATTAAAGCAGGGTATACCAAAGATCGGAAGGGTGCAAAGACACAAGGGAGTGTTCTACTAAATCATAACCCAGTTGTACGAAACTACCTCATAGAGTTGGAAATGTCACTCGCGGAGCGAGATGCAGTTTCCCTGGAGAGCCATCTTTCCACCCTCCACGACCTACGGGAGGAGGCAAAGGACCAAGGACAAATCTCTGCCGCCATCACAGCGGAGGTCCATCGAGGCAAGGCGGGAGGACTCTACATCGATAGACGCGAGATCCTGACCGCGAAGATCGACATGATGTCCAAGGACGACATACTCACTCGACTCGAAGAACTAATCAAGAAGCGAGCAACCGAGTCAAACGTGATCGAGGGAGAGTTTACTCAAGGCGATTAGACGAAGAGACGATTCCACTCTACTACTCTACTCTATCATCCCATTCACGGACCACGACCCGCACCCAAAGACTAGACGAAGAGACGAAGAGACGAAGAGACGATCCGTCTCCGTTTATATAAATAAATGGTCCTTTCGTCTCCTCTTGCGCTCCGCGATCGTTAAACTATTTTATCTATATTTCGCTAAATACTTTATTTTTAAAGTAAAGTAGTATATAGTTGTATATATATTAAGTAATTAAGCTTAATACTTTTTCAAGAAAGGAGAAATAAAATGGAAAAGAAAACTATACAGAAAAGCGACGCTGTAAAGACCGCAAAGATAGATCCTAATTTTAAAGCGCCACTAGGTCGAGGGACTAATAGTGATAGCCAGATTAGGTTAGTAACTACCGAGCAAGCGAACAAGCTTCCAGCACAAGCAGGAAAGATTGTCGAAGCGCTGGCTAAAGCGAAAGACCACACGCTAACAATCCAAGAGCTAGTCGGTGAGGATGAATCAGGGAGGAATTCAAAACTAGATGAGGTGGGATTGACTACAGTCCAGACGCCTAGAAAGATCTGGCAGTTTTACAATCGTAGACTGATCGATGAGGGATTCATTGAGGTGATTAGCTGATGGAAAAGAAACTAAAAACCAAAAACGCAGAGGTTGCCCAAGGGATCCTCGACTCGGAAAACCACAAGTTTAACAGAAGCACATTTGGTGTTGACTACGCGGAAGCGGTCGACTGGCTAGACGACTTCAACAACGGTTAGACTAATCGAGAAGGGCGACTTCGGTCGCCTTTCTTTTTGCGCGATCTCCTCGTCTAATCGTCGCTCTACTCTATCGCTCTACTCTATCGCTCTATCCCTCTACTCTATCCCAAGGACAGTTAACCCATCCCCAAGAACAGACGAAGAGACGATTTCATTTATATAAAAAAGAACAGACGATAAGGCGAAGAGACGAGGGCATTTATATAAAAAGAGAGTAAGTAAATAAAAGTAAAGTAGTTATTGTATTTAATAGTAAAGTAGTATAAGATGTATATATTAAATAGTTGAGAAGGCACTATTTAATACTAAACTATAACTAGCCTTCATATATAGGTAAAAACTATGAATAATAAAACTGAAAATAAAGAAACTTTAAACACTAAGATTGACTTAAATTATACGGCGTCTAGTGTAAGGAGTTTTGATAATAATGCTAAAGTAACTTTAATAACTACTAAGGGTGCGGACATACCGCCCCAAGCTGAAAAGATAGTAGAGACTTTAGTTAAAGCTAAAAACCATACGCTAACTATTAAACAGTTAGTAGGTGATGATGCTACAGGTAAGAATAGCGTATTACTTGAGAATGGTTTAAGGACTGTTCAATCACCTCAAAAAATCTTTAGCTATTATAGAGGTCAGTTAGAAGATAAAGGCTACATTACTATAAGCTAATTATCTAAGCTAACTATTAAAGGGCTACTATCTAGTAGCCCTTTTTTATTGCCTACGCTAACCACTAATACATTAACTTAACCTAACCTAACACTAACTAACTCTCTATTATTATCGTTGCTTAGAAAGCGTTTATTGAACCCCTATACCCCCTTAGGCGTTACGGGGACCCTGACCCTCCGCCCCACCTTAGGTTCAGCCTCACTTTTGCAACTACTTTACAAATAAGTCCCTAGTGAAAAAAATTTTGCGAAAAAAATTTTTTGGAATATACTTTAGACGTAATGGTTACTATCACTCCAGAAGAAATAAACGAGGCGTATCAAAAACGCCTTGCTGAAATGTCTCCTGCTGAAAGATATGATGAAGAGAATTTCAGTGTTATGGGGGACGTGCCTATATTGAAACGTATGCCTATAAATATGAAAGCATATGTTTACGACCTTCTAGGCGGAAGCGCCCCGTATGATGTAGGTGATCTACAACCTAAAGAAATTGAACAGTTGTATAAATTAATTTATGATGCATCAAAAGAAGGACAAACAAGCGGAAGAGTAGATTATACCAATCAAGGCGGTTATGGCGACATCATAACAACAGATGCTCGAGAACAGCTACAAAGAAACATAGACGCAGGAAACATATCAGAGGAACTGGCACAACAAACTTTTTTGAACGATCCTTCAGATGAACGATTTCTTAAACAATTAAATGATCCTGAATTTATAATGAAAACTTTTTTAGGAAAATTTAATTATAGAATTGATGATAATGATAATGTTATTATCACAGATTCTTACGACGCTAACCTTAATAAACCAGGAGCCCTTAACCAATCAGGTAGATTACAAAGATTTTTTAGTAATCTTAAGCCTGGAGAAAATTATCCTATGAGTGTCTTATCAGGGATAGCAGGTCTTTTAGGTAGTGCCGAAGGTAAAGGATCACCAATAGAGATTAATTTAGGAACGATGGAAGATATCTCTAAAGAGTTAAATAAACAATACACCCCAGACGAACAACCCAACCGAGTTGATGAACTGTTATCAGAACTAAGCGAAGAAGAACGTAATGGGCTTTAAATTAAACTTGATTCTCGGAGGTCTATTGGTAGCTTCTTTGGCAGGATCTTCGGTGTACATAAAATATTTAAACAACCAGTTGGTTACGCTCAAAGGAAATCAAATTGTTTTAGAAGGCAAAATAGCCGAGCAAAATGAATCGATCAAAACTTACCTAGATAACCAACAAAAGAACCAAGCACAAATAACCGCGCTTACCCAAAAGAATCAAGAGAACCAAAGGGAAGTGCAAAAATTAAGAAACACATTTGCTAAGCACGACATGGACAGTTTGGCGTTAGCAAAACCAGGATTGATCCAAACGCGCGTGAACAAAGGTACGTTGCGCGTGAAAGAAGATTTGATAGCAATAACTAACCCAGAGCAATTTGATGAAGAACCTATTACTAATTAGTAGTTTGTTTATTTTCTTAGGCGGGTGTTCCCTCATGCCGAAACCTATATCACCCGTAGAGGTTCGGACCATCCAAGAGGTCCCCCCAATGTATCACCCGCCGCTTCCTATGGAGTTACAGTTAGTTGATATCGATTGGGAGGTTATTAATCCTGAATTAATGCGCGAGTACCTCGCCGAACTAGACGCGGGCAACGCACCACCGCAAGCGTACTATTCACTAACGGGCAAGGACTATGAAAATCTTTCCATGAATATGGCGGAATTTAAACGTTATTTACGCGACATATTATCCGTTGTCGAATATTATCGAGAATTCGGTAAGGAAGAAGACGATGAAGATGAAAAATAGTCCGCGAACAAAGAAACTCACTCAACGGTTTAACTGCTTTACTTTTGTTTAATTAATTTTAAATGGTCAGCGTTTAGCATATACTTAGCAAAATGACTATAGAAGTTACAGCATTAGCCCCCCGTGGAGAACATCTTTTAGATGAGCGTCTTAAAGATGAAACATTAAGTTCGCTTATGGAACCCACATGGCTGATCACTGAAGAGGGTCAAGGCATGATTTCAGGTCCTGAAGATGTCATGGAAGAAAATCTTTCTGATTATATAACTGCAAAAGAAAACGAAGCACACCAACTTAATGAGCTTTATAATTTTATGCTGAAAAATGCCAATAAAATGGGAGAGTCTCTTCCAGGATATTTAAACCGTCACCATAAGAATGAAATGGCGCAAGAAAACTATAACCTGTTCCTGCAGAAATATAATCAGGATATGCAAAATTTTGAAAATTTTGGGGAAGAAAAAGATGCTCCTAATTTTCTTGAAAATTTTGACGAGTTGAAACAGCAAAAAAATACTTTAAATAGGATAGGAAACGATCGGCTGGAAGGAATACCTAGTGGAGAATACACGCGTTTAGCTAATGGTGGTCCAACCTCAGGGTATGGTGAACTACTTCCTTACGAACCCTCACCATTGGAAAAACAACGTCAAGGACTAGCGAGTTTTATAATGAAACACGCTCCAAAGGAAGGTTTTCTTTCGTCTTACAAAAATCCGTATCAGGCAAATCAACTAGCAGAAAATTTAACGTTTATGTCTGAATTTATTCCAGGATTCGGTGACGCACAGACTTTCCGTGAAGGTCAGTTCATGATAGACGAAGGTGATCGGGTGACGGGCGGAGTAATGATGGGAGCAAGTATGCTGCCTTTTCTTCCTGGAACGCCTATAGCTAAACTAGCAAACAAACTTCAAGAAAAAATAAAGAAAGCTAAATTTGACGAACAACGTGAAATGCGGAATGCTCTCTCAGGAGATGGCGGACCCGCATACGATGCCGCAGACCGACATAGGAAAAGTTGGCAAAAGAATCAAAGAAAGTTAGATGAGATGGTAGCTAAAGAAAAAGCTAGAGTTAAAGAACTAGAAATCTCTAAAAAAGAAATACCACCAGCAGTACAAAACGAATTTAATTTTAAAATGCCTGTAGGTAGAGACGCAGGCGAAGAATTAGCTATTAAACTAAGCAAGAATCCGTTATATCACGGGAGTCAACGTAAAGGCATAGAAACTTTATTGTTACCTGAAGACCTAACTAAATTAAGAAAGGGACAAAGATACCCATCGGCAGGAGGAATATATACTTTAATAAATCCCAGAGATCCTAGATTAAAATATTTTTCAGAAAAAGGCTCGGTATACTCTTTAACTCCTAATTTAAAAAGAACATTAGACGTAGAAAATATGCCTCAAACTGTTAGAAGCCAATTAGATAATTTATCTCAATATGTATCAAGACCTAGTAGAACAGGCATAGACCCTAAACGAATAGAGTATCAAATAAACACTATGTTAGAAGGCGGTCCAGGAAGTGTTAATAAAACACCTTCGCAATTTTCTCCTGGTGTAGCGCAAGTCTTTAAAGATTTAGAGTACGATTCTGTACTATTTCCGCCTAGAAAAATGACAGGAGAAGCAGAAACCTTATTATCACTAGATCCAAGTAATTTAACGATAGCTGATGAACTATCTTTCGATGATCTTATAAGAACGTTATTAGATGATTAGTAAGGCGGAGAAGTTAAAAGCTTTAAAAAATATAGACCTTTCCCATTTAGGGAAAGCGGAAGCAAAAGAATTTACGGTTTTATTAGAAGAACTTGAAAAACGAGAATTTCAAGAAAAAGCCACAGGTACTTTTTTAGATTTTGTAAAATCTATTTGGGCAGAATTTATTTCAGGGGACCACCATGTGAAAATGGCAAAGGCATTTGACGATATTGCCAGTGGTAAATTAAAAAGGCTTATCATCAACATGCCGCCGAGACACACTAAATCAGAATTTGCGTCACATTTGTTCCCTGCGTATCTATTAGGTAAAAATCCTAAACTAAAAATTATTGAAGCAACACACACCGCTGACCTTGCAGTTAATTTTGGTAGAAAAGTTAGGGATTTAATTGACGGCGACGAATACCATGAGCTATTTCCAGATACTGAATTAAAAGCGGATAGCCGTTCGGCGGGTAAATGGTTAACGAATAAAGGCGGAGAATATTATGCCGCAGGTATTGGAGGTGCGTTAGCAGGAAGGGGTGCGGATTTGTTTATTATTGATGATCCTCATTCGGAACAAGATGCGATGTCCGATAAAGCAATGGAAGAAGCTTACGAATGGTTTATGGCGGGTCCTCGTCAGAGGTTACAGCCTGGAGGGGCAATCGTAATTGTGATGACTCGTTGGTCTAAAAAAGATTTAACGGGGCGCTTAATTAAGAAAATGGCGCAAGATCAAGGGGCAGATCAGTGGGAAGTAATAGAATTTCCTGCGATACTCCCGAGCGGAAACCCACTTTGGGCTAATTTTTGGAAATTAGAAGAACTTGAAAGTATTAAAGCTTCGGTTAGTCCTTCAAAATGGGCGGCGCAATACATGCAAAGACCAACAGGAGAAGGTATATCGATTATCCCTAAAGAGTGGTTCAAAATTTGGGAGCAAGATAAACCTCCTAAATGTGATTATATAATTCAAAGTTATGATACTGCGTTTTTAAAATCCGAAAGAGCCGACTTTACGGCTATAACCACATGGGGAGTTTTCTATCCTGAAGGAAAAATCGGAGAGGAAATGTACACAGGTAATGAAGCGCATTTAATTTTAATAGATTGCATAAAAGAAAGATTTGATTTTCCTGAATTAAAAGCAGAGGCGTTACGTTTATACGAGTATTGGCAACCTGATACGGTGATTATTGAAGCAAAAGCTAGTGGTATTCCACTGGTACAAGAATTGCGTCGTGTAGGGATTCCCGTAAACACTTTTAGTCCAGGAAAAGGACAAGATAAGATCGCTAGATTAAATTCAGTTTCCCCTATTTTTCAAGACGGGCGCGTTTGGATTCCTGAAAATCGTTTCGGAGAAGAATTGATGGAAGAAGTTTCTGATTTTCCTAACGGCGAAAATGATGACTTAGTCGATGCCACTACTTTAGCGTTGGCGCGCTTTAGGGAAGGTGGTTTTTTACAATTAACAAGTGATTATTTCGAAACAGAAGAATACTATCCTGCGGAAAGGGTTTATTATTAATCAAATTCATACTATGATGTGGGCTTATGGCTATTGAAAAACAACCATTATCATCTGTTCCTAACTCACAACAAGAAATTGAGTTAGAAATATTAGAACAACCCGAACAAGAAACAGAAGTTTATCTTCAACCAGACGGTTCCGTTATTATGGGAAGCGACATGCCTGAAGAAAACAATTTAAAGTTTGGAGAAAACTTAGCAGAGTCGTTAGACGAACGTGAATTAAACACAATAGCCAATGAATTAGTTAGTTCTTACGAAGAAGATTTAGAGTCTAGGAACGACTGGTTTAAAACTTATGCGGATGGGCTAGATTTATTAGGAATTAATGCAGAATCTAGGTCGCAACCCTTTATTGGAGCGTCAGGAGTGCATCACCCAATACTAGCAGAAGCAGTTACTCAGTTTCAAGCTCAAGCATACAAAGAATTATTGCCCGCAGGCGGTCCTGTAGACACGGAAGTTTTAGGTGTAACGGATGATGCCAAATTAGAAAAAGCAAACCGCGTTAAAAACTTCATGAATTACCAAATAACTTACAAAATGGAAGAATACGATCCAGAAATGGATCAATTATTGTTTTATTTACCGTTAGCAGGTTCAGCGTTTAAAAAAGTTTATTATGATCCTGCAGTTGGACGCGCAGTTGCACGTTTTGTTAAGTCCGAAGACTTAGTTGTTCCGTATTACGCGGTAGATTTATTAAGTTCTCCAAGAATTACTCATGTAATCCACATGGCTCAGAACGAATTACGCAAATTACAAATGTCTGGTTTTTATCGAGACATAGATATGAGGGATCCTGCGAGCAGTCTTAACGAAACAGAGGTAGATGATAAGATTGAGGAGTTACAGGGACTAACTAGAACGATAAATGACGAAGAATATACCTTATTGGAGATGCACGTTGACTTAGATTTAGAAGGATATCAAGATACGGACGAAAACGGGGAAGAAACAGGGGTTGGTTTACCTTATATTGTAACAATTTGCAAAGATAACAACGAAATACTCGCAATTCGTCCAAATTATAGCGAAAATGACCCAATGAAGAAGAAAATTGAGTATTTTACGCACTATAAGTTCCTTCCAGGACTTGGATTTTACGGTTTTGGCTTAATTCACATGATGGGAGGCTTAACTAAGTCGGTTACAGCAATTTTACGTCAATTAATTGATGCAGGAACGCTTGCTAACCTTCCCGCAGGCTTTAAATCACGTGGATTAAATATTCAAAAGCATGATGACCCTTTACAACCAGGAGAATGGAGAGATGTTGATGCACCAGGAGGCAGATTGCAAGATTCTTTTCTTCCACTCCCGTATAAAGAACCAAGCGGCACTTTAACAGCATTATTAGGCTCTTTAGTTGATTCTGGTAAAAGATTTGCTGCCACAGTGGAGGATCCAACAGGTGATGGTAATTCTGAAGCTCCCGTTGGAACAACTGTTGCATTATTAGAGAAAGGGCAAAAAGTTATGTCGGCAATCCATAAAAGATTGCATTACGCTCAAAGATGTGAATTTAAAATTTTAAAAAGAGTTTTTGGTGAGTTTTTACCACCAGAATACCCGTATCAAGTACAAGGGGCTTCAGAAAACGTATTTAAACAAGATTTCGACAATAGCGTTGACGTAATTCCTGTAAGTGATCCTAATATTTTTAGTATGACACAGAGAATTACGTTAGCTCAAACACAGTTACAAATGGCACAAGCAGCTCCTGAATTACATGATTTAAGAGAAGCGTATCGTAAAATGTATTTAGCTTTAAATATTAAAGACATAGACGCGGTACTTCCTCCAGAAGCTGAAGTGCCTCCAAGAGACCCAATTAGTGAAGAACAAGCCGCATTAACAGGAGATCCAATAAAAGCTTACGAATTTCAAAACCATGAAGCCTATATTGCGGCGCATAGTGCGTTTTTGCAAAACCCTATGGTGCAATCGAATCCACCAGTCGCACAAGCAATTACAGCAAACATACAAGAACACCAAGCAATGTTATATAGATTACAGATTGAACAAACACTTGGTCAACCATTACCACCATTAGATGAACCTATGCCGCCTGAGATGATGAATGAAATAGCTTTAGCGGCGGTTGGAGCAACACAACAAGTTACAGGTCAAGCACAAGCGATGGCACAGGCACAAGCGATGGCACAACAAGATCCACAACGTGAGATGTTCCAACAACAACTTCAATTAGAAAAAGAACAGTTAATGCAAAAAGAACAAGAAGACATGCGAGATAAAGAAGTTGAAATGGCTAAAGCTGAGTTAGACGCTACGGTTAAACGTGAAAAAATTGAAGCAGACGCTAGAAAAGAAGATACAAAAGCTGCAATAGACTTACAAGAGCTAGAACAGAAAACTAAAGCAGATGCAGAAAAAAACTTTACTGAACTGGTTAAAACAGTTCGCGATACTAGAGATAAAAACGGAGAAAAATAATGCGTGATTATTACGGAAACGATAAGTACCCTTCTCCTTCGCCTAAGAAAACTAAAGCAGCACCTAGTTTTCCTAGTGTTGAGGATAGTACAAAAACAAAGTCTGTAGAAGCAGGTTATTGCTTAGATGAGCCTGAAAAGGCAAAAGTAAAAGCCGCTTATGGACAGACAAAAGGACTTCTTTGGTATAGATCGATTAAGTAACCTTAATGGACTATATCGTTGCAACGGAGCATTTGCTCCGTAAATATCGTGAGAGGAAAGAAGCTCTTACGCAGACACTGGCTTCTGGAAGTATTGAGAATTTTGAACAATACCAAAGAATAGTCGGTGAAATCGCAGGATTGAGTTTCGCAGAACAAGAAATTCAATCATTACATTCTAATATGGAGGATGCAAATGACAGCTAAAACTGTTCCAGACCGAGTTGCTAATTTTGGTAGTGATGATGCTATACAACAAGTAGACGAAATTACTGTCGATAATTTAGAAACTCATGCAGATAAGTTACCACGTCCAACGGGGTATCGTATCTTAATATTACCTTTTAGTTTACCAGAAGTTACTAAAGGAGGTATTCATATAGCCAAAGCAACGCTTGACAAAGAACGTATTGCAACTGTTGTGGGTTATGTTGTTGCTATGGGTCCAGATGCCTATGGCGATGTGAATAAATTTCCAGAAGGAGCTTGGTGCAAAAAAGGTGATTGGGTAATTTTTGGTAGATATGCAGGAGCACGTTTTCAAATAGAGGGCGGAGATATGCGCCTTTTAAATGATGACGAGATTCTTGCTACTATAGATGACCCAGAAGCAATTTTATCATAACAATAACCACATGGAGGAAACCATGCAAGAAGAAGCAGAAAAAATAGAATTAGAACTTCCTGAAGGGGAAGTCGATATTCATGAAGCAGATGTAGATGATTCTATAAAAGAAGTCGAGTCTGTAGAACAACCCGTTGAAGAAAAAGACGAGTTAGATCAGATTAGTGATACAGTACAAAAACGTATTGATAAGCTAACTTACAAAATGCGAGAAGCAGAAAGACAGCGAGATGAAGCTGTTAAGTACGCCCAAAGCATTAATGAGAATAATTCAACATTAAAAGAAAAATTAAAGAATTCCGATTCTTCCCTTTTCAAAGAGTACGACAATAGGGTACAATCAGAAATTGCAAATTCAAAGATTCTTTTAAAAGAAGCTCAAGATGCAGGAGATACAAATGCAGTTGCAGAAGCAACAGAAAAACTTTCTAGGGCAAGCGCTGAAGCAGAAAATATCAGAAGATTGGCTGCACAGCAACAACTTAGAGATCAAAGAGCAGAACAAGAAGTTCCTGTTGAGCCGTATCAACCTTCTTTACAGCCAGAACAAGCAAGACCCGATCCTAAAGCGGAAGCTTGGGCTGAAAAGAATGTCTGGTTTGGAGATGATCAAGCGATGACTTTTGCAGCTTTTGGTATACATAAAGAATTGGTAGAAGAAGGAGTTGATCCGACTACTAAGCATTATTACACTGAAGTTGATAAAAGGATTCGAGAATCTTTCCCACACAAGTTTTCAGAAGAGCAATCTGCCCCCGTGCAACAGGTTGCTGCCTCTAGCAGAGGAGCTAGTGGTAAAAAATCATCACGCAAAATAAAACTGACACCTAGCCAAGTGGCAATAGCTAAAAGACTAGATGTTCCGTTAGAAGAATATGCTAAGCATATTGAAGGAGTATAAAATGACAGATGAAATTAAAACAGACGTCGCATCGGATCGAAACTCACGATCTGCCGAGACACGAGACTCTCAAACTCGCAGAACGCCTTGGACCCCCCCGTCTATGTTAGACGCACCCGAAGCACCTCCTGGATATCAATTTAGGTGGATCCGTGAATCAACTAGAGGTCAAGATGATAAATCTAATATGTCTAAACGTATTAGAGAGGGATATGAACCTGTGAGAGCAGAAGATTATCCTAATTTCGAAGCCCCTACTGTTGAGAACGGTAGCAATAAAGGAGTAATTGGGGTTGGAGGATTAATACTCGCTAAAGTTCCTGTTGAAACCGCAACTGAACGAAACGCTTATTTTGCTGATCAAGCAAAATCAGCTATGGACGGTGTAGACAATAACTATATGCGAGAAAGCGACCCTAGAATGCCAATAAAAGATAGTGATATCCAACGGTCTTCTAAGGTTGAATTTGGTAGTAGGAACAACAATTCCGACGATTAATAATAACTTGTATTACAAAAGGAGATAATTATGGCTAATACAGATAAACCTGATGGTTTTACTCCTGCATATCACATGTACGGTGGTGTTATTCGTCCTGCAAAAATGAGAATCGCTAGTGGTTACGGAACTGCTATTTATAGTGGTGATGTAGTTACTCTTTCAAGCGGTAAAGTTCAACAAGCAGGTGCGACAGACACTCCTATAGGTGTATTTTACGGAGTATTTTATAACGCGTCTGACGGAACACCTACGTTTTCTAAAGTATGGACGGCGAGCACCGCCACTCAAGGTAGTGATGATGCCGAAGCTTTGGTTTATAACGATCCTGGTATCGTTTACGAAGCTCAATTTACAGCAGGAACTCCTGCAGTAAGTTTTATCGGCAACAAGTACACCCTTTCTACAACCGCAGGTAGTTCAACTACTGGTAGGTCTAAAGAAGGGGCGACAGCAACTACTTCAAGTGGTGTAGCTTTATGTGTGGGATTCTCAACAGTACCAAGCAACTCAATAGGGGCTTATGCTAGAGGATTATTCACATTCCCAACTAATACATTCGCAGTTTAATAGGAGAGAAACATGGCAATTAACAGAGCACAACTCGTAAAAGAGCTAGTTCCTGGACTTCATGCTCTCTTTGGTTTAGAGTACGAACGTTATAACAACGAACACGAAGACATCTTCGACACCGAAAGTTCTGAAAGAGCATTCGAGGAAGAAGTAATGTTAAGTGGGTTCGGGGAAGCACCTACAAAAGGTGAAGGCGCTGCCGTTATTTATGATACTGCACAGGAATCGTGGACTGCCCGTTATTCGCATGAAACAATAGCACTAGCTTTTGCATTGACAGAAGAAGCAATCGAAGATAACCTCTACGATACACTTTCTTCAAGATACACAAGAGCTTTGGCGCGTTCGATGCAACAAACAAAGCAAGTTAAGGCGGCTAACGTCCTTAACAATGCTTTTAGTTCTTCGTACGTTGGTGGAGATGGAAAAGAGCTTTGCGCTACAGACCACCCTACCGTTGCTAACGTTGACATGAAAAATGAGCTGTCTACGGCTGCTGACCTTAATGAGACTTCATTAGAGCAAGCATTGATTGATATCGCTGCTTTCAAAGATGAAAGAAACTTAAAGGTTAACGCACAGGCTAGGAAATTAATAATTCCACCTGCGTTGCAATTCGTAGCGGACAGACTTATGGAAACTCCAGGTCGTGTCGGTACTTCAGATAATGACATCAACGCAATCAGAAACATGGGAATGATTTCTGAAGGCTATGTTGTAAATCATTATTTAACAGATACTGATGCGTTCTTTATCAAGACAGACGTACCTAACGGACTTAAACATTTCGTTAGAACAGCTGTATCGACCAGCATGGAAGGAGACTTCGAAACTGGTAACGTAAGATATAAAGCGAGAGAAAGATATTCTTTCGGTTGGAGTGACTGGAGAGGCATTTTTGGCTCACCAGGAGCATAGTTCATTTACGTGAACAGGAGAGGGAGCTTCGGCTCCCTTTCTTTTTTGTTATTTATGATATAGAATGACAAAGAGCACTAGGAATAATATTAACATCTATCGACTGACCTAGCAGACACGCCAAGACGATAGAGTTATTAAGGAGACTTAATATGGCAAAATCAACCTTTTCAGGTCCCGTAAAATCTCTTGCGGGCTTTATTTCAGCAGGAAACGCCAATGTGGTAAGTTTAACAGCTGATACTTCATTAACCGTTGCTTCACACGCAGGTAAAGTTCTTACTTGTAATGACGCAGACGGGAAATTCACTTTACCCAGTATTGTAGCTACTGCTCCTGGAAGAGACGATGATCCTAATCAAACAAATAATTTAGGTGCATCTTTCTTTTTCGTAGTTGAAACAGCAGCAACAGATATGGATATTTTAACTGACGGAACAGATAAGTTCGTTGGTGGTCTTTATACTGGTAAAGATGATGCTACAGGTAAAACATTTATATCTGGTGCGTCTAACGACGTTATTACTATGAACGGAACCACTAAAGGTGGACTGGTTGGCAGTATTGTGAAAGTAACTGCAATGGCTTCCGCTAAATATGCAGTAGAAGGCATAATACTTGGATCAGGTACTATAGTAACACCATTTGCTGACGCTTAATAGGAGGTAAACTATGGCTAATACAGTCACAGGTCCAACTAATCAATTCGACGGCGAAAAGAAGCTTATTGTTTACTCCTCTGTTTATTCAGACGGAAGTGCCAGTAGCACTACGTTAGTGGATGTTTCTGCTTTAAATACTTCAACTTTAAATGGTGAGTCTTGTGCACACGTTTCTTTAAACAAAATTTGGTACACTTGTAGTGGAGCACCAGATGCTCCTGCCTCTCTTGATTGGGATGCAGATACCGATGTTACTTTTTTAACCCTTGCTTATGACAATTCTTTTGATTTTAGTGAGATAGGAGGTTTAAAGAACACAGCAGCAACAGGATATTCAGGAGACGTACTTCTAGTTATTCCTTCAACTTCTGACGCAGGAAACGAATACACCGTTTGGTGCGAGTTTTTAAAGTATTATGAAGCACCAGGATCGTAATCTATGGCGACTTCAGGTACTCGCGCATTTAGTTTAGATGTAGCAACCGCTATCGAGGAGGCGTACGAACTCGCGGGCTTAGAGGCTCGTACGTCTTACGACGCTGTTACGGCACGTCGTTCGCTTAATATTATGTTTGCGGATTGGTCAAACAGAGGAATCCAAATGTGGGAGGTCGCTAAGACAGAAGTGACCCTCACTGAAGGAGATAATGACATTTCTATTAATGCCTATGATATTGATATTTTAGACGCATATGTACAAAGAACAGTTAATGACGTAGTTACAGATTATCCTTTAGATCGAATAGATAGAAATGAATATATAGGAATACCCAATAAAGCAACAAAGGCAAGACCTACAGAGTTTTGGCTAGAACGTTTAAAAACCCCAGTAATTCATCTTTATCCAACACCAGAGAACTCAACGGATAAACTCATTTACTATGTTTGGCAAAGAATACAGGACGCAACAGATTCAGTTAATGATGCAGACATCCCCAGTAGGTTTATGCCGCCATTAGTTTCAGGTTTAGCGTACTACCTTTGTTTAAAAAAGAACGTTCAAAAGTTAGGAATATTAAAAGAACAATACGAACAGGATTTACTCAATGCCTTAAAGTTTGATGAGGATAGAGCTTCTGTACACCTTGTTCCTAGACACGAGTATTTATAATGGCTTACGCAAGCGGTAAATATGCTAAGTTTATTTGTGATACTTGCGGTTGGGGATTTCCTTATAAAATTGCAAAAACAACGTGGGAAGGAAATAGAGTTTGTGGTGAATGTTATGAACCTAAACACCCACAATTAGACCCTCCTTCTATAAAGGCGGATGCAGAAGCTCTATGGAACCCTAGACCAGAAGTACCGTTACCGCAAGCGGGATTAGGGGTAGTAAAAACAACAAACCCGTCTTCTGCGGTAATTGATTCGAAAGGAAGTAATGCAATGACATTTACAGACGATCCAATCGGTAGTAAATTTGAAGGTGAAACAGCTACAGGAGAAATTAGTAGCGTAACAGTGAGTATAACATAATGGCAGGATTTACATACAGCGGGTTAAAAACAGCAGTTCAAAATTATTTAGATAATACTGAAACAACGTTTACTAATACCTTAGATACGTTTATTCAAACTACAGAAGAAAGAATTTTAAAAGCAGTTCAACTTCCCGTTTTTCGTAAAAATGTAACGGGTACACTAACTGATGGAAACACTTATTTAAGTGCTCCAGATGATTTTTTATCCCCCTATAGTTTAGCCGTCTTAGATTCAAGCAGTAATTACAGTTATTTGTTATTAAAACACGTTTCCTGGATTAGGGACTATACTCCCGCCGCAGCAACTGAAGGGCAACCCCTTTACTATGCTCAATTTGATAATGATACTTTTATTGTTGCTCCAACGCCTAATGCAAACCTAACGGTTGAATTGCATTATTATTATCGTCCTAATTCATTAACCACTGTCGGAGATGATAATCAAAGTTGGCTTTCTAAAAACGCTCCTAATGCTATGCTATATGGAGCATTAGTTGAGGGCGCTGTTTTTATGAAGTCTGATCCTAATACAATTATGTTATATGAACAAAAATTTCAAGAAGCACTAGGACTATTAAAAGTTTTAGGAGAATTTAAAGACGTTCGAGACGAGGCTCGAAACGATCAAATAAAACTGATGGCACAAGGAGTTGGTGATGCTTAAAGAACCGTTAAAGCATTTAGAAGAATCAGAAATAGCTATTGTAGCGATGGGAAAAAGTCAATTAGATTTTCATTTAGCAAAGGCAAATAGTGCGTATTTTGATGAAGTTTGGGCAATTAACGCGATGATTGGTGTGTTACCTGAAATAGATAGAGCGTTTATCCTGGATCCTGTAACTAGGTTTTTAGATACTGAAGACGCAGGATCAATGACTCCTATGATGAGAAATAAACTGCCCTTCGCTAAATATCCCATATATTCCTGTGCTTTAGATGACAGAGTTCCTGCACTTGAAGAATACCCTTTAGAGGAGATTGTAGAAGCGACACAAAGCGCGTACCTTAACAACACAGTAGCTTATTCTCTTGCTTATGCAATTTGGAGTAAAGTTAAACAAATATCTCTTTTTGGAGTTGATTTTACATATAAAACAAATATGCATTTTGCAGAATCAGGAAGAGGCTGTGTTGAGTTTTGGATAGGAAAATGTATTGATAATGGAATAAACGTAGGAATTGCACCAAGTTCGTCTTTATTAGACACTGATGTTGGATTAAAAGAAAAACTTTATGGATATCATAGATTAGAAAATCCTAAAGTTGTTTATCAAAATGGAGCGGGTTTAAAAGTTTGTAAGTGGGACGAAATAGAAGTAGCTACTGCAAAACCTGTAGGAATCATAGGACGAAATGATTTAGAATTGTCTCCACCAGAACCAAAGGAGTATTAATGTTTTCAATTAATTCTGATACAGAAGTCGGTAGCTTAGGAGTTACTACGACAGATTACAGAGGGCACACTGTAGAAGAAGTTGCGGAAATGGCTACTAAAAGATTAGTTTCCATTAGCAACGAAGCCCCTGCACCCATTAGGGCACAAGCACATGCTTTTAGAGAAGCGTGCAAACAGGTGGTTGCATATTACATGGCGGAAGCAATAAAAAACCACATGTGTACAATATGCAATCAATTAGAACAACAAGGTCATAAAGACCTAGCTAATATTATTAGGAGACTATAATGGCTATAACACAAGCAATGTGTACTTCTTTTAAAAGTGAACTTTTGCAAGCAGTACATAACTTTAAAGCTTCTGGAGGAAACTCTTTTAAGCTGGCTTTATATACAAGTTCAGCGACAATGAGTGCTTCTACTACAGCGTATAGTACAAATCAAGAAGCATCAGGAACAAACTACACGGCAGGTGGAGCGGCATTAACGAATGTTAATCCAACCACCTCTGGAACAACTGCGTACACTGATTTTTCTGATTTGACTTTCGGAACAGCTACGATTACTGCTCGAGGTTGTATGATTTACAACGACACGGCATCAGGTGATCCTGCTGTGGCAGTATTTGATTTTGGTGGAGATAAAACTTCTACAGCTGGAAGTTTTACAATATCTTTTCCAACTGCTGACGCAAGTAACGCTGTAATTAGAATAGCTTAGTAAAAAGTGGCTGTCGGATGGGGACGGTCCACATGGGGCTCTGGCGCATGGGGACAACCACATAACATAACTGTAAACCTTACAGGGCTTGCAGGGACTTCTGCGTTAGGCACAGAAACAGTTAGCTGTGACGCAAATGTTACAGAAACAGGTCTCTATGGCACAGGTTCAGTAGGAAGTCTTACAGTCACAGGAATCGCTAATCTTTCGGTTACTGGATTAGCAGGTACTTCTGCGTTAGGCACAGAAACAGTTAGTTGTGATGCTAATGTAAGTGAAACAGGGACTACTTGTACAGGTTCAATCGGTTCCCTCACAGTTACAGGAATCGCTAATCTTTCGGTTACTGGATTAGCGGGAACTACGGCTTTAGGTACTGAAAGTGTTAGTGCTGATGCTAATGTAAGTGAAACAGGAGTAGCTGGTACTACTGCAATAGGAACAGTTGTTGCAAATGGAGTAGCCATAACCAGTGTTAGTGGTACTGCTTCTACAATATCGCAAGGGGACGAAACGGTTACTTGCGATGCTAATGTTTATCCTACTGGACTTGCAGGAACAACTGCTCTTGGAAGTCTAAGTTTAGTAACTAATAATGTAATATCAGTTACTCAAAACGCCATAACCAGTGGTCTTGGTAGTTTAACAGTTACAGCAGTTGCAAATATATCTTTAACGGGGCTTTATGCCACAGGAGAGATTGAAAGTTTAAATGTTTGGGGATTAGTTGACACTTCCCAGACACCTAGCTATAGCGGAGTTTCTTCTTCACAAACCCCTAGCTATAGCGAAGTTTCTTCCTCACAAACACCAAATTGGAAGGAAGTTGCTTAATATTTATGAAAAATATAGTATAATCGAATTGGAGACAGACTATGGCAACTTATGTAAATGATTTAAGACTTAAAGAAATCGCCACGGGAGATGAGTCAGGAACGTGGGGAACATCTACGAACACGAATTTAGAGCTTATTGGAGAAGCTTTTGGTAGTGGTTCTGAAGCGTTAAGTGATGCTTCTACTGGAACTATTACTATGGCAGACGGAGCAAGTGATGCTGCTAGAGCAATGGCACTTACTCTTACAGGTTCTTTATCACAAGCCTGTACTGTAACTTTAGCACCCAACACAGTTAATAAATGTTGGGTAATTCAAAACAGTGCTGGAAATACAGTAACTATTTCACAAGGAACAGGTTCAAACGTAGTTATTCCTAATGGTGGAATAAAGATGATTGTTTGTGATGGTGCTGGTGCAGGTGCAGCCGTTACTGACGTTTTAGATTTAACAGGTGGAACAGGAAACGTAGGATTAGGAAGCGGATCATTAGGAACAGCTTTAACAACAGGAACGGATAACGTAGCGATAGGTGAAGCAGCAGGGGATGCCTTAACAACAGGCTCAGACAATACTTTTATTGGAGACAATGCAGGTGGAGCAACGACAACAGGTTCAAATAATACAGCAGTTGGTAGTGCATCTTTATTAGCAAACACTACGGCTGTGCGTAACACAGCTTTAGGTCATGCAGCAGGTACAGCTATAACAACAGGCGATAATAATGTTGCTGTCGGTTATAATGCGATGGCAACAAACACTGTTGGGGATAGAAATATTGCGGTAGGTGCAGGTGCTTTAAGCACCTATAATCCTGGTTCTAATGAAGATAGTCATAATATTGCTATTGGTTTTGATGCTTTAAAAGCAACCACAACTGGGAAACAAAATACGGCTATCGGGGGTTTATCTCTTGATGCAAATACCACAGCAGATAACAACACAGCTATCGGTTATGCAGCATTAGGAGCAAACACCACAGGTGCCTCAAATACTGCTGTAGGTGTTGAATCTTTAGACGCGAATACAACAGCGAGTGATAACTCAGCTTTTGGCAGAAGATCACTTTCAGCAAACACAACAGGAGCATCAAATACAGCAGTCGGTTTAGAAGCTATGTACGCAAACACGACAGGCGCTCAGAATGTTGCGGTAGGTTCCAATGCTTTAGATGCAAACACAACAGCTGGAAATAACACAGCTATTGGTTATTCATCTATGGGTGCAAATACAACAGGAACTTCTAATGTTGGTGTAGGTGCATTTAGTTTAAATGATAACAGCACAGGAGGTCAAAATACCGCTGTAGGTCAAAATGCTTTAGAAGCAAACACAACAGCAGATAACAACACGGCAGTTGGATTTCAAGCTATGTACACTAACACCACAGGAACAGCTAATGCTGCACTTGGTACTTATGCTTTAGATGCTAACACCACTGGAGATTCAAATACAGCAATAGGTTATGGAGCTTTAACTGCTGCTCAAACTGCAAGTAACAATACGGCAGTAGGAAGAAACGCATTACTTGCAAATTCAGGTGGTGCTGGTAATACTGCTGTAGGTTCAAGAGCTTTAGATGCTAATACTTCGGGGGATTATAACGTAGCTATAGGAGAAGATGCTTTAACTACTGCTGAAACTGTTGATGATAATGTTGCTATAGGACGAAAAGCATTAGAAGTAAATGTAGCAGCAGGTAATACGGCTGTTGGTCGTGCGGCAATGGCAGTTAATACAACGGGAGCAGGTAATGTTGCAGTTGGTTATCAAGCCCTAGATGCAAACACCACAGGTGGGTCTAATACAGCAATCGGATATTTAGCTTTAACTGCTGCTACAACAGCAGGTGCAAATACAGCTGTGGGTAGAGATGCTTTAGCAGCAACTACAACAGGAGCATACAACACAGGACTAGGCTACGAAGCACTAGAAGCAAACACAACTGGAGCTTCTAATACAGCCATTGGTTCAGAAGCTTTAGAAGCAAACACTACTGGGGGCTCTAACACAGCAGTCGGAGCAAATGCCTTAGATGCAAATACAACTGGAAGCTACAGCACAGCAGTAGGTCAAAATGCTTTAGGGGCTGCAACTACAGGGGGTTATAACACAGCAGTAGGACAAGGTGCTATGTTAGCAACAACTACAGGCTCACAAAATGTTGCAATAGGTGTTGATGCTATGGTTGCTAATACCACAGCAGATAATAATACTGCTGTTGGTCATCATGCTTTAAAAGCTAATACCACAGGAGAAGAAAACATAGCTATTGGTAGTCTTTCTTTAGATGCAAATACAACTGGAAGTTATAATCAAGCTATTGGTACTACTTCTCTTACCAATAGCACTACTGCAAACTACAACATAGCCATAGGCAGAAATACTTTGTATGCAAACACTACTGGTGCTTACAATGTTGGTATTGGTTCTTTTGCCCTAGATGCGAATACAACTGCAAATGCCAACATAGGAATTGGTTACGCTGCTTTATCAGCGAACACTACAGGTACATTAAATGTATCTATAGGACACGAATCATTAGACGCTAACACCACAGGAGACGCTAACTCAGCAGTTGGAACTTATGCTTTAGGCGCTAATACCACAGGAGATAATAATACTGCTGTTGGTAAAAATGCGCTATACACCAACACTACTTCAGATAATAACACAGCAGTCGGCTTTCAAGCACTATATACCAATGCAGGAACAGCCAATACAGCACTTGGACACAATGCTCTATTCAACCACACCACAGGGGGCAACAACGTAGCAGTTGGTAAGAGCGCTCTGGAGAACAACACCACAGCAAGTGAAAATGTAGCTGTGGGTGTTTATAGTTTAGACGCTAACACCACAGGTGGGAACAACACCGCAGTCGGATATGGGTCTTTAGGGGCTAATACCACAGGTGCTCAGAACACCACTGTAGGACATTCTTCATTAGACGCTTGTACGACTGGAGTAGATAATACAGCTGTTGGTTATAGTGCTTTAGGAGCAGCCACTACTGCTGATCATAATACAGCTATTGGAAAGAACTGTGGAGATAATATAACTAGTGCTAGTTATTGTTCGTTAGTTGGAGATTTGATTGATACAGGAGATGCTACAAGCGATAATTGCAACGCTTTAGGCTACGAAATTACTGCTGTTACTGGTTATACAACTATTGGTATTTCTAGTAGCGATATTAGAGCACAACATGGTGTAGCAACATGGTCAACAGTATCTGATGAAAGAGTTAAAAAAGATATTGAAGATTCTACAGTAGGACTAAATTTTATAAATGACCTAAGACCTGTAACCTTTAACTATAGAAATAAAGGTGAGTTACCTAAAGAATTTAAGGCTTACGAAGAAGATTCTACAGAGGTTTATAAAAGCGAAAAAAGTCAGCATGGCTTTATCGCACAAGAAGTTAAAGCAGCTATTGATAAACACAGTGATATTAAAGACGGCTTTAGCATGTGGGATGATGATGATAATACTGGACAACAAAGAGTTGGTGAAACAGCTTTAATACCTATGCTAACCAAAGCAATACAAGAACTTTCGGCAAAAGTCGAAGAATTAGAAGATAAACTTAAATAAGGAGTAAAAAATGGCAGTAAGCAAAAAACTTGTAAAAACCATTCCTTATGTCAAATCCAGTAAAGTGGAAAAATGGCATTT
>VTLG01016457.1_pt1 | contig 29571 bp, 22 predicted proteins | sample 4694571 | NCBI WGS metagenome assembly VTLG01 (sample SAMN12604809, study PRJNA352737) | marine metagenome | biome: ENVO:00000447; feature: ENVO:00000209|ENVO:00000569|ENVO:01000036; material: ENVO:00002151; isolation source: viral sequences binned using virsorter ...
GTTCTTTTCTGTCTTAATTCTCTTTGTTTCTTTCTTTCACTTAATACTTCCTCTGAAATACTAGTATGTTTTTCTTTATCTACAGGAAGCCATCTTCCGTAAAGAAAAGCCTTATCTTTTTTGGTTAAAGACTTAGCATTTCCTCCTCTAGACTTTCTAATTCTAGATGGAAAATACCCAAATTCATTAAGATCATTTCCATCAGAAACTAAATCTTTTACTTTAACTTTCTTTGAAATAATCTTACCGGCTTCATCACCAGACCTACCATAACCAGATTCTCCATGCATTTCTGCATAAGTTTTACTCAGAGTTACCCAATCTCCTTCGTTTATTGTTTTTATAGAATCGTCTTTTGGTACTGCTCTATATATAGTTATTTCCATATTTGGTTTACCCTTTGCTTTTTGTATAATTTCATAGCTTTCACGATCAAATTTATTGTTTGGGTTTCCATAATATCTTAAACCTTGTGGTGAATAAATATCATCTGGAAAAACAGTACCACCACCCGTCATATCATCTAATCTAGCACCCCCTTCTTCTACGCTACTTGCTTGATGCTGCATTTTATAAGAAGTATCAACATCCTTGTCTAATAAACTTTTCTTTTTACTAGATTTAGTACTAGTCTCTGCAAATAAAGATTCATAAAACTCTTTTGATATTGTAAAAGAAGCTTTACCTTTAGGGCTTATAGATATTCTTGCCTGTTTAGGTATAACTCCTGTTATATCTTTTTTACCTTTTTCACTAAGCTCTACGTATCTACCGCCCTCCTCATAATCAAACTCAGAAAGGAAAGGTTTGTATCCTTTATCTTCAGGATCAAAAAATCTTTGCGGAGCAGGCATAACAGTCTTAGGCATATCTTTTAATCCTTTAACAGCTTTAGTATCTTTATCTACGGCAACTATATTATCGTATACTGGATGCACTTTACCGCTTGATGTTTTAATTTCCCCTACTTTATTACCTTTTCTAATTACTCCCTTAGTTGTAGGTCTTAACCTAGGCTCGCTTTTGTTTTTAGCATATCTTTCTAATAAAACTCCTTCAGGAAAATCAGCTTGTAAAGAATAAAAATGTTTACCTCCTGTTTCTACAGATACTAAAGGAAACTGTCCATCCGGATTTTTGTCAAAACCTTTAGGTGCTTTAGTCCATTTCCACCCTGCTTTCTTTTTAAATAAGTTTGTTCTTATAATTTTATTTGCTAACTTACCACCTAAACTAAACGGAACTCTATCTTCTTCTTCAAATAAACCCGAAACAACTGCGAAGCTCTGGTTAGTATTATCTATCTTACGTTCTGTTGGATTATCTTTAACAAAAGGAACAGGATATTTTTTAGAAACTAGACCGCCCGTAGCCTTGCTTAACTTTTTCTCTCTCTGTTCTTTTTTCTTTTTATCTCTCCTTCTTATTTGTGCTCCTCTTTTTTGCTCTTCCTGAAATTTTTTTACTGCTTCTTTATATTTTTTTCTACGAGTTCTTTCACCTTCCGGAGGCACGCCTATAAGTTGAGTAACATATCTTCTTCTTTCAATATCTTTTAAAAATTCTTCAAGTTCAAAAAGTTGTTCAGGGGCTAATGTCTTAATTAAATTTCTGTATGGTACTGTGTTTTTAAAGGCAGCTACTCCCGGAGTTCCCGTTTCTAAAGTCTGTAAAAACATACCCCCTACAGTTGGACCCATTAATCTAAGTGCTGCTTTTGGAGTATTACTACCATACTCAACACTTTCTGACATATTATATGGTAACGCCAACGGACCTCCAAGACCTATAGTATTTAAAACATACCACATCTGATCCCTTGGGTCTCTCTCATCTGACCTTCCTTTTGTTTTTAAAGTTTGGGTAAATGAAGTAGTGTAGTACATTAAAGACCCTACCGCTAAATGTCTAGGAACGGCTGCACCACGCGTCATAGTCATATCTCTAAATGCATTTCTAACAATAGTATTACCGAAAGCTACAGGATAAGAGTAAAGTTGGAAAGCTACTCGCCAAAGCCAATGGTTTGAGGCTAAAAATTTCTGTGCATTTTCTCTGTTTGGAACCATTACAACTTCATTAACAAATCTATCGGCAGAAGATTTTAAATTTTCATAAAATGGTTCTTCAATTTTACCGCCTGTTTTATGCCACTTAATACCCGCATCAACATCAACACCTAATTGATTAATTTGTGATCTTAATCGTACTGCTTTACTATTATTTTTATTAAAAGCCTCATCTCCCATTTTAGAAAGCTTTTCTAAATTTTCTCTAATTAATAATTTACCCGCATTATAAGAATACATCTGCACGAACTTAGTATATTGATCTAAAACTATTGTTCTATAAAATCTATATGTAAATTTAGCAGACAGTCCAGTTAAACCCTCCCCATAAGCAGCACTAACAGCTTCAGACAATGCACTAGACATAATTTTATTGTGTTGCTGCATTTCTTTTCTAGTTAAAGTTGGCATTTTATGTTGCCTTACTAAATTTTTAGCTGCTTCAGAACCCTCTTCCCAAGACGTTTTAAATAATGCTTGTACTCCTACTTTTACATTAGCTTTAAAAATAGGTATAAATAGTTCAGGTAAACTAGAAAGCGTAGCCATTCCTAATTTATTACCCGCTTGAGCAGCGAGTGCAGCACCTGTCCAAGTCTCTTTAAATTTTGAACCTCTTCCCCAAACTCCTGTCATTGATCCTACAAGTGTTCGCAATCTGTTTTCTTCTGTTTTTAATGTTCGTAAATTTCCTCTATAATTTACGTTATTTTCAGAAAGTTCACCATCTAATTTTCTAGATATTTTTGAAAATGTGTCATTATTAAAACTATTTAAAATAATGTAATCAATTTCTTCTTGGAAAGTATTATTTAATAATTGGTTTTTTTCTTCTATTGTAAGCTTTTTAAATGTAGGGTCGTTGTTTACAATAGTATTGTTGCTTCTTAACCTAGCGTTTCCTTTAATAAGATCATTAAAAGGTATACTTACTTCTTCCATAACTTGTACACCTTTTTCATTTTTAACAAAGTTACCTTCAATATCTTTCTTAGGCATTAAAGCTTTTTCGTTATTGTTTTGCCTAGCTAAAAAATTAGACTTGATATATTTGCTTAAATTTTTATTATATACTAATTCTTTAGATAAACCACGAGCAAGTAAATGTTCTCTTACTGTTTCCAAACCATCTTGTACTGAAGTTTTTTGTATCGTACCTCCAAATATAGGATACCACCATTTATTATTTTGTTCTGTGTCTGTTAAACCTACTGTTCTTTTATTTATTATTTTTTTACTAGTAGTATTTATATATAACCATGTTTGTGCAAATACATCATTATCAAAAAATTCTTTTATTGCATAAGTGTCTAAATTTATATATTCTCTTTGACCTAAAGAGCCTACAGAAGGGTCTAAATCATCATGGATTTTATTCATTTGTACATGTACAGCTTTCATAGCTTCATTTATATTATCTATTTCTCCATCATCTACTAGCTGTTGTGCATATCTACGTACTCCACCTTGAGCTCTTTGCAACTTAGATAGTTTTAAATGTCTTGGAAAAAAATTAGGAACTTTATTAAAAACAAAACCTTCTTGTATAGCAACCTTTTCTATATCATCGAATAGTTTTCTTAATTTAGCAGCTTCTTTTACAATACTTTCAGGAACATCTGCTTTAAAACGACCATTATTTAAAAATAAATATAAATCATCATTTAAACGTGTACCATTCTTTAATTCCCAATCTTTCTTTAGACGAAACGTACCTGTCCTATGTTGGTATACTTTTTCTTTTGAGGCTATTTTTTGAATATTATATTTAAAATCTTCTAATCTCCTTGACCAAGAACCCGCAAGGTCTGATACTTGTTCACTATATTGTCGTATACCATAATCTTTATCATAAGCAACAACAACAGGATCATCTCGCATTCTTTCCAAAGAATCATTTCTTAAAAGTCTTAACAGTTGATAAGCTGTTCCCCCTTGATCAACTCCTGCTTCTTCTAACTCTTTACTAATTTCTCCAAGCTGTTTGCTTTTTGTTGTAGGTTTTTGGAACAATCTAGTTGTTAAATATCCTTCTTCGTAAACTTTCCACAAACCCCCAACTGTAGGTTTACCGGCTTTTGAATCCTCTTTTAGAACTTGACTAACTGTTTTGTCTGTTATTATAACTCCATCATCAACTATTTCTACATCAACAACATCATCTTTTAGTATGTGTTCTTCATTTGCTGCCCTTCTTTCAAAATCAGCAACCTCTTCAACATGTGTAGGAGTGGGATTATTAGTATTATCTCTTATTTCTCTATTAATTTGAGCAGCTTCTTCAACAGTTATAATTCTAGCATCAGGATTTCCTTCAGGATTTCCAAGTACAGTATCTTCAAATTTCTTACTTTCTCTAGCTTGTGTTATTGCTTCTTGATTTGCTTTTGATTTATCTCTATATCTTACATATTTAGTTGTGCCTGCCCCAAAAACACCACCAAAAGTATAACCTATTGGTATTGACATTAATGTTAATCTAGGATCATATTCTTCATATCCGTCAACACCTATTGTATTCCATCTTCTTTGCATTAAATGAGAATCTATACCAGAATAAAGTGCCCCTTCAAGACCTAGTACGTTCATGGTACTTGTATAACTTTTAGGATTAATAGGTATTTTAGGAATTTTATTAAGAGTAGGAGCAGCTTTACCTAAAGTTACGTTGTAACTTCTAGCAGCCATGTTTTTAATTAATTGACGATTAGTTAAATTAACTCCTTGCTGAATAGCTATTTTTTCTGGAAGAGTTGTTCCTGCTGTTAAAAAAACTGCTGCCCAATTAAAAGCATCAGAAAATATTCCTTTAAATATATCACCAGTTAAAGTTAAATTTTCAGAAAGACCTACGTTTTCATATTTATATTTACCATTAGGATGAGTGCTCCAAAATTCATTTAAAAGCCAACCATAATTTTCAAGAAATTTTTGAGCTTTTGGATCATCCTTATCTAAAGCAGCTAATTTAGCCATTCTATACATGCTCTTAGTAACATTAAAATCTGGTCCTCTTGCATAATCTATAAAATCATCTGCTGCGTTTGTACCATCTGCATATTCTTTTTCATATATATATCCCATCATTTCAGCAGCACGTTCCTTAACCTCTGCGTTATTTGTAAAGTCTGTTATTGTTAATGCGTCAGGATTAAAATATTTATCAACTGATTTTACGTTTTCGTTTCTTCTATAATTTTCTAATGTGCTTTCCCAATTTACATATCTTTTTTCTGTCTTATTATATATCCTTAAAGGCTTATCTTTTGTACCTTCATAATTTTTTAATGTAGTTTCCCAAGGATTAAATATTGTTATAGGTTTATCTTCAGGTTTTAATTTATATATATTTTTATTTTCTTCATAAGGTGCTATCTTTCCCTGATCCTCAAGCTCTTTTTTCCATTTATAAGTGTCATGAAGAATTGGAGTTTCTGCCCAAGGGGTCCATCTGTTACCTTTTTCGTCAGGAGAAGAATTATAATAATCTTCCCAATATTCTACATCATCCAACCTTTTATTAATATCAGATGTATTAGACTTATTAATACTACTATCAGCAGCACCACTAGCATTAGCTGCTATAGAATTGTTTTCTTTTTCTATAGGAATTATAGGCATTTAATTATTAACTATGGTCCATCTGTTACCTTCTTCGTCAGGAGATTTGGAAAATTGAATTGTATGTTTTCCTATCGTGACTTTTTGACCATCATCCCACATTTGAGGATTAGGGTCTATTAACGTATCATTTTTATACCAATATATCCTATTCCTATTTAAGTCAAGTAACATTTCTCTTAGTTTATTTTCTGTAATAATAGCATCTTCCTTATGATCTATTAAAATTTCTTGATGTAATGTATCATTTATCCAATTTAACCTAGTTTGATATTCATAAGAGTCAGAACTTAAAAAAGGCACGTTTATCATCCATGATTCTTGACTAGTATCTTCTTTCAAACCAAACCTTTGATTAAGAACAGCTTGTTTTATTGCTAACTCAAAATCTCCTTGAGTTACAGTATCCTTATAATAGTTAGCATTAGAAAGCACATTAATTCTAAAAGCGTCTTTAGATATAGTATCTAAATTATTATATAATGTATTATAAGATTCGCCCCCAACCTTCTCCATAATATTATCAACTATATCTGAGTATTCAAAAAGTAAATCCTCATCAACTAATTCTGTTTCATATCCTTTAATCTCTAATCCAGTTATTACCTGTTGTCTTAAATTTCTTGGAACTCTATTTATATTATAATCAGCCGCTTGCCATATTTCTGCTAGTATGCCAAGCCTTCGAGACAGACTGGTCTCTTTTGTTAATTGAGCATGTACATAATTATCATCTATATAAGCTATTGCTGCTTTGTTTTCTAATTCATTAATCATTGTTGCAGCATCATAAAATATCTCACGAATGTCATCATCAGTATAACCATACTCCTCTTTAAAATCTGCAAAATCTTTACTATAATTATATTGTTCTCTTAATTTATTAACCCTTTCTCCGGTTACAGGGAAAAAATAATCAGCAAAATCTTCGGGTCTATCCTTTAGATCACCCCACGCAGCACTATTAGCTAGGAAATTATTTAATTTTTCTTCTACATCCCTTTTCTTTTGAGATGAGCTCTGTGTAGCATCATCATCTGATCGTAGTAATTCTTCGAAATCATAATCTTTAGCCGTAAGCTTAACAGCCTTTCTTGCAGCCTTTGTAGCCGTAATTATATTGTTTAGTTTTTCCTCTTCCTCTAAATATTTTTCCCTTAAATTAAAATTATTTCTTTGTTCTTTCTTTGTAAGTACATCTAATAAATTATTATTGCCTAAATCTTTTTGACCTATTGCTATGTTATATAAAGCTGTATTATATGGTTTGTTAAACATGGTTTGATCTCGAATATCGTCATATAAAATATCTTCTTGTATATTATTAGGATCATTAGCATCATATTTAGTATAAAGCCTGTTCATAACTTTACTTTTATTTGTTAAAAATTTATATCTGCTCTCTACTTGGTCTTTAACATTTTCATATAACTTTTTATTGTCACTAACCTTTAAACCCTGCAGAGATGAATAGCGTTTAAGTAATCCTTTGTCTCCTAATTCTCGTCTATAAATTCCCACTTTTAAATCACCATCTCCAAGATCAATAAGGTTTTTTATTATTGTATTATGTTCAGTAGTTCGATCAAAAAGATTTTTTAAAGAAGCTCTTTCATCTTCTAAATTAGTTTCAATACGTGACATATTTCTAGATAGTTCAGCACCCTTACCCTTTGCAATAGCACCTACAATTCTTCCAACAGCCTCTAAAGGATCAGTCTCTGTTCTTTTTTGTATTTTTTTATGTAAGTCACGACCAACCTTAATTTGATCTGGACCTTTAAATAATGAATCTGCCATATTATATCTCCTTTGCCAATAAGCTCATATTATCTGTTTGATCTATTGGGGTTTGTTTTTGTAACAAACTTTCTATATTCTCAGGAACTTCAAATTCCTCAATTTCTTTTTTTAATTCTGGAACATCTTTAATACTTTCTTCAGTAATATTAGACGATCCTAATTTTAATGCTTGTTTTAATTCATTTAAAGTTTTAACCTGTTCTTCAGGATCACCTTCATCATCATCTTCTTCACCATCATAACCAACAACATCACCAATACCTACTTTTTCAGCTAATGCTAATATCATATAAATTACTGGCTCTATAAGAAGCAACATTAAATCAGGACTAAACTGACCTTTTTGAAATCCTCTATATAAAATTAAATTAGCCATATCTACAACTGGAAAACCAGAAGACAATGCTTCTATTAATGGCATAAAAGTTTCTTCTTTAGTCATCTCAACAAATATTGCCATAGAAGCTTCAGGAACAGTAGTATACTTAGGAGGCTTTTCCCAATCATAAGGGTTTTCTGGACTGTTTGTTAAAGCTTGTCCGGCAATAGGTCTATTAAATCCTGATTCAATTAACTCTAATTTTTCAGGTGTCATAACCTTATTTTCTTCTGTTCTTATAATTGGCATTTTATTCTCCGTTATGATGCGTAGTTAAGACCTATAATATGTGGCATAACAATTCCACTATTCATTTGCTGTCCTAATAATTGAGGACTCATAGTTTGGTTATTTAAAACTCCTAAATAATCTAATGCTATTTGTGTTTTAGGCAATTGTAATTGTAATGGAGCAACAGATGGAGCAGCTAAAGGCATAGGGTCTGCAACTCTAGGCTGATAAACAGTTCCTCCTTCGACCTGAACTTGCTCTCCTCCTCCCATTCCTGCTACTGCTGTTTTTTTAATTCCTCCCCAAGCAGCAGTTCCTAATTTTGTACCTTCTTCTCTTGAGTACCTTATAATATTACCCTTTTTATCTTTTATAGGAACTTGATGACTATATCTTGAACCAACATTTTCAAATGCTACATCTCCTGTAATTTTATAATTAGGGTCGCTTGGGCTAAGTTTATCCTGTCCAAAAAATCCTTTTTCAGGAGAAGTATATACTGTTTGAGCAGAAGCGTCAAAAGATTTTTTCCAATTTTCATATGAGCTTTCTCCCGGTTTAAAAGCTTTTAATTCATCATCAGATAAAGTTGATATTTTATTTTGATATTCTTTATTAAAATCTCTTATTCCTTGAGGGCTTCCTGTTCTAAAAGCAACCTTTCCTTTACCTTGTAGTGATTCTCCAAATTTAGAAATGTTACCTCCCCCAAAATCAGTATCTAATACATTATTTTTAAAACTATCTGAGTATGTATTAAAATCAAACTCACCATTAACTTTTTTAAATACGTCTCTACCTCTTAAGTGTGCTTCATAAGCTAATCCTTTACCCCTAGTAAAATTTAAACCTGAAGTAGTTAGTTTACCTTCTGCGTTAAAAAAATTAGGATTAGCTTGTTTAAAAGCTGCTGCATTATCATAACCTAAAGCTGTTGCTCCTGATTCTGTATTAACCCAACCATTTAATTCTTTATCATTCATTACGCTCATAGACCCTGATTCCATTCCCATAGCACTACGAGTTTTGTCTAACCAACGATCCATTCCTTCTAAAGCATCTCCAACTCCGGGAATTTTTTTAAGAGTTCCATACACAGCATCAGTAACAGAACTATACGCACCCATTACAGAATTTCCAACCTTAACAACTCCTTGCATAATTTTACCAAAAGTTCCAGAAAGACCTCCTGCCCAACTAGAAAAACCAGACCAGACATAAGAGCCAAGCCAAGGCATAGCTATCATCATTCCAATAGTTCCAATAGGTCCAAGTTTACCTAAAAATTTACTAACTCCTGCAAAAACTTTTTTAAATCCTTTACCTATTTTTTTACCTAGCTTTTTAATTCCTTTCCAAACTTTCTTACCTATTTTTCTTAATTTTCCCATTGTTATTCCTTATTTAATTGTTGTTATTATCCACCAGTATCATAATAACTTTTTATCATACGTTCTGCTATACTAACAATTTGATCTATTGTTTTCTTTGATTTTTCAGCAAGAGCAGCTTCGTTTGCTATAGCAGTTGCACGAAGTTGTGTAACTTGTGCTTTCGCATTTTCGGCTGACCTAAAATCATAATCAGCGTTATCTCTTAATTCTTGCCATAAAAAAGACAAAGATTGAGTAGATAGCCCATAAGCATTCATTGCATTTTGCATATTAACTTGGTTTTGTGCTGCGGTATTTATTGTATTAACTTTTCTTCTCCATTCTATATTAGAAGCTTCAACAACCGCAGCATTTTGTGCTTCCCATTGGTTTCTAGCAAAATCTTGTTGTGAGTTAAATTCTTCAACTTGTGTTAATAACTGAGCATTAAACTTATTCATATCTGCATCTCTATTAGCATCTCTAGCTGCTGCAGAATTTTCTGCTGCCGCATTAAACTGTTTCATAGCATTAGACTGTTGAGCATTAAATTGTTTTGTTTGAGCATTTAAACCCGCCATAAACTGTTGTGTTTGATTCTCAGAAACCATATTCGCATTTCTTGCTGCGTTTTGAGAAGATTGATTACTAAGCAACCTTTGCTGTTCTTGTTGAGCTTTTAAAACATTAGCTTGTTGTAAGTTGTTTAAATTAGCCATGTCAGTTTGTAAGAATGCTTGAGCATTTTGTATCTGAGCTTTTTGGTAAAAATCTGCTTCGGCTAGATTAGCTTGAGACATTAATAATGCATCTTGCACTATTCCCTGTTGCTCAAAAGAAGCTTCTTGTAATCCGACAGTTTGTAAGAATTTACTATTAGATGCTTGCCTTTGAACCTCAGCACTAAAATTTGCCATGTCCATTTGAAAAACATTATTAGCATTCGTTAAAGCTGTTTGTTGTCTTCTTGCTGCATTTGATTCAGATTCCCTAGCTTCAATATCTCTTTGTTGTGTTGCGGCTTGTTGTAAAGCAGTAGCATTAGACTGAGCCATTGGTAACGCAGCTTGTAATATAGCATTAGTTAATTCTGCTCTACCTACAGAAGATGCTGATAATCCTCTAGAAGCTAACATTTGTTCTACTCTACCTACTGCTCCTTGTGCCCATAAAGGTATTTGACCTTCTTCTATACCATCTAATAGTCTACCCATCTGAGCATCTACCAAAGTATCCCTATCAACTCCTGCTATTAATCCTCTTTGTTCTTCTGTAAACTCATCAAGCCTATCTTCTAAGGCTTCTATATCATCTCCAATTTCATTAATTTGATCTTCAGTTAATCCCGCTTTTCTTAATTGTTTTTTAGCTCTTGATAGTTTTCTTAAACTTGATCCTGTATTTAATGCTGCTGTTGCCTTAGCTTCTGGACTTAAACTACCAGTTACTTGTTCTTGTAAAGCACCTACAGGTATTTCTACCTTAGCACTTTCTATTGGAGAAACTCTATCTACATTAGCAGCCTTAGCAAGAGATTCATCTCTAACCTCTCCTTGAGCAGCCAAAACTTCAGGAGATTTATCAATTTGAGCAGCTTCCATTTGGGCTGCTTGTATTTGCTCAGGAGATGTTATTTGCGAAGTGTCCTGAACTGTAGTAACTTTTTCAGGGTCTACTGGTCCTGCTTTAGTTCCTGAAACTATAGTGGGGTCTGCCATTTGAGTTGTACTCATTGGAGTACCTACTTCAGTTTTAACAGCATCTTGTAAAACGGCTGATTCAGGAAGCCTTCCTTCTGCAGCTTGTTCAACTCTAGAAGCAGACCTTTCCATACGTTCTTTATCTTCGGTATATCTTTGTTGCGGTTTTCCTACAGCAGTAGGGGCTTCAATAATTGGTCTAGTAGAAGATTGCACAGGAGTAGTTACACTATCGACAGGCATGTAAGGAACTCTATTGTCTTTAGAATCATCTCTATCTATAGAAGAACCCCCACCAGTAGGTCCATCATCTATATTTTCTGTATCTCTATTTGGAGGACCGGGAGGAACTCTTACAGGCGGGCTTCCGGGAACACGAACATTATCAGGATTTATATTTATTTCTCTTCCTAATTCGGTATCAGTATATTCTATAGGTTGAGGTTCATTTTCTGGAACAGGTTCTTTAAAAAAATCTTGAGGTGGTCTTCCCATTTCAATAGGTTTTGGGGAATTTAATATATTGTCTTCTTCTCTAGACACGGAAAAAGAACCTCCTGTAGGAACATCTCTAATGTCTCTTTCCATAGGTCCTCTTGGACCACCAGTTTGAAAAGCCACACGACCACCTTGACGCATATCTAGACGCTCTGCTTTTTTACCGGCACGATAACGTCTTCTTTTAGCTTTAAGTAGTTTACTTTTCTTTTTATTTTTCTTTGCCATTATTTAACCTCGAACAATTTGTCTAGTTTCTCTTCAATCTTATCTAACGTGTCGAATACTCTGTCCATTCCATCAGATAGTTCTTTTTTGGTAACGTATTCTTTTGCCATTTCTTCTCTTGTTTTATTTAAAAGTATGTCAAGTCTTTTTAACTCTGCTGTGTTAGACCGAATACTGTAAAGTATCGGAGCAACAACCAATGTTAGAAATATATTCCATAATAAAAACATGGTGTATCCTGTGAGTTCCATGTCTGTTTAAATTTTAAGATGGTATTGAATATTCTGTGTCAGCTACTGGTGGTACTACAGGATTTGTAATAACCGAATCAACCTGACTAGCAAACACAACATCCCACTTTGAAGTAGGGCATAAAGCTTCTAATTGAGATTTAGTCCAATCAGCTTTAGCTTTAGCTGTGAAATCACCATCGGCTGCTACAACAACTTTATTAAAAATACTTTTATAATATGTAGCATCTCCTTCAGAATCATTCTCATATGTCATTGCTAAATCCCACTTTTCAACTTTACTATTCTTTTCAAAAGGTATAGCGTTAGTTAGTGTTTTAGTTACTGCCATTTTTATTTCTCCTTATTTAAGTTTTTCTTCTAATTCTTCGACTTTAGCCGAAAGTTCTTTTACTGCATTTACCAAATACCAAGTCATATTATCAGGGTTAACTGAATAACATCCTGTTGATTCTTGGTCAACTATATCTGGTAAAACCTCCATAACTTCTTGTGCAATTACACCAAGTTGCGTGCCTTCTTTATTAATAGCTGCACTTTGAGGAAGTTCAGAGTCAACTTCTTCAGGTAATCTATATTCAAAATTACGAACTCTTACCTGATTAATTTTATCTAATCCTGTATTATTATCTTCAATATTCTTTTTAATTCTTCTATCAGAAGTTGTAGACCAAGCAGATGAATTATTACCTGCATAGTTTCCACCACTACCTGCATTTATAAAACCTGTTGCGTTACCTTTACTTGTACTATTATATCCTATAACAATAGCTGTATCGTGTGAACCACCATCAGCAGTTGTAGATTTACCTATGTAAATATTGTTTCCACCTGTAGTTACAGCATCTCCTGCATCTACACCTATACATATATTTCCACTCGCAGAAGTTATATCTGGTGCTGCTCCTTTTCCTAGAGCTACGTTATCATCTCCTGAAGATAAATTTGTTAATGTACTACCACCTATAGCTGTATTTTGAAACGCTCCTGCTATATTTGCTGTGCTTGCTATGTTGTAACCTATAAAAGTATTTTGATACCCTGCTAATGCTCCTGAAGAGTTGTCAGCTACATTATGCCCAATAGCTATAAGCTGTGATGTACTAGCAGAAGATACAACTGCTCTACCTGCGTAGCTGCCTATGGCAATATTTCCATTTGCACCTGTGGTTTGTCTTACTAAAGCATCATATCCAATAGCTATATTGTCAGAAGAACCACTTTGAGCAGTAAGTGCTCTATAGCCAATTCCCATGTTTCTAGTATTGTTTGTTGCTTTTAATGCCTCTGTACCTATAGCTACGTTATCATCTGCTGTAGTTGCTCCTAATAAAGTAGAATAACCGATGGCTACATTATTTCCTCCTGTTGTATTAGCAGGTAGAGCATAGCCACCTAAAGCTGTGTTTCTATCACCAGTAGTATTTGCTAATAGTGCGTCTGTTCCAAATCCAGCATTTTCTTGACCACTTGTACTGGCATTTAATACTCTATAACCAAATCCTGTATTATAACTAGCTGTTGACATTGTACCTAAAGCACCATGACCAAAAGCTGAGTTTTGTGTTCCTGTTGTATTAGCGTCTAAACTGTTATATCCAAAAGCATTATTAGAACTTCCTGTTGTATTTGCACCTAAAGCATTATGACCAAAAGCATTATTGTAAGATGCATCTGTGTTTGCTCCTAAAGCGTCTTTACCTACTGCTGTGTTTGAAGCTCCTGTTGTATTAGCGTCCATTGTTTGATGCCCAACAGCAACATTACCTGCTCCACTTGTATTTGCATTTAATGCAGACTGACCGACTGCTGTGTTGTTAGAAGCTGTGGTTAATTGCATTAACGTACTATTACCTAAAGAAACGTTTTGTTCCCCTGTTGTTAAATCTTGTAACGCTCTAAATCCGACACCAACGTTATTGTCACCAGTAGTTAAAGATTCAAAAACATCAATACCTAATCCGACATTATAGTTTGCTCCACTTATAGTTCCCGTACTAGCATCTCCAATCATTATAGATGAAGTACCAAAAGTCTTAGCATCTGATAAATCATTTACAGCAGAAGCTCCACCACCACCACTTGCATTTTCCCAAGCTACACCTGAACCTGTTGATGTTAATACTTGTCCGTCACTACCTTGTGCTCCACCTATTGTTAGGTTATCTGTTTCTAATGTTCCATCAATATCTACGTCACCACTTATATCTAAAGTAGCTGCGTCTAGTTCACCTGTAATTGTTAAGTTTCTTAAACCTGTGTAATCTTTGTTAGAGTCTAATACAACTGCTTTAGAAGCTATAGCTGTACCAACAGCAGTTGAACCTAAGTCTAAATAATTAAGTTCACCAACAACAACTGTTGCTCCATCAAGTATGTTTAACTCTGCTGCTGTACTTGTAACTCCATCAAGGATATTAAGTTCAGCAGGTGTTGAAGTAATAGCAGTTGTTGTAGCTGCTGCTAAGACTGGAATATATCCACCTTGATTAATTAAATACTGTGTATGGTCTGAAGTTGGGTCTACAATACTAAGTGTAGTTTCGTTTGAATCTGCTGTAGCTCCTTCAAAGATAATAGCATTCTGAGCTTCCATTGTAACAGTATCTACAGTTGTTGTAGTTCCTGCTACAGAAAGATTAGGAACTAATAATGTTCCTGTGCTTGGATTATATCTTAAAGCACCTGTGTCATCTAATAATGCATTTGATTCATCATTAAAGACAACAGGGAAGTTTGTATTTGCTGTACTATCGGTAACTACTACTTTAGATGCAGTACCTGTAGTATCTTGATTAAGTGTACCAATTACGAAGTCTAATGTATTATCACCATCTTCATAAGTTACAGTAATACCTGTTTCAGTATTAGAGCCAACCATAGCTCCTACAGTATCTGCTATATATTCGTTTAATGCTGTGCCATCTACTGTAATTGCATCAGCTTCTAAAGTTCCATCAATGTCTGCGTTTCCTGATATATCTAAACTTGTAGCGTCTAACTCGCCTGCTACTGTTAACACTCCATCAGCAAGAGTCATTAAATCTGTATCGTCTGTATGACCTATTGTTGTACCATTAACGATTACATTATCTACAGTAAGTGTTGTAAGAGTTCCAAGACTTGTGACGTTTCCTTGTGCTGCCGTATTTAATGTACCTGCTAAAAGTGTAGTAGTTAAAAGACCACTAGAAGGGTTGTATGTTAAACCTGTATCTGTTTCAGCACCTTGCGAACCTGTAGCACCATCTACGAATACTGGATAAACAGTTTCGTCTGTACTATTATTTGCAGTAGCTGTAAAGGTTGCTGCGTTTCCTGTAGTGTCTTGGTTTAGTGTTCCAATTACAAAGTCTAAAGTATTATCTCCATCTTCGTATGTAACTGTAATATTAGTTTCAGTATTTGAACTGACCATTGCACCGACTGTATCGGCAATGTATTCGTTAAGAGCAGTTCCATCAACTGTTATTGCGTCAGCTTCTAATGTTCCGTCTATGTCTGCATTACCTGAAATATCAAGTGAACCTGCGTCTAACTCTCCTGAGATTGTTAAAAGACCACTAGAAGGATTATATGTTAATCCAGTATCACTTTCTGCTCCTTGAGAACCTGTAGCTCCATCAACAAAGATAGGATATACTGTCTCATCTGTAGAGTTATTAGCTGAAACTGTAATGTTATCAGCAGTACCTGTTGTATCTTGGTTAAGAGTACCAACTGTAAAATCAAGAGTATTATCTCCATCTTCATAGGCTACAGTTATTCCTGACTCTGTGTTAGAACTAACCATAGCTCCAACTGTGTCAGCTATATATTCATTTAAAGCTGTTCCATCTACAGTTATTGCATCAGCTTCTAAAGTTCCATCAATATCTGCATCTCCACTAATATCTAGAGTAGCTGCATCTAGTTCTCCTGTAAGTGTAATATTACGGAATGATGCAGCATCTTTATTAGAATCTACTACAACAGCTTTAGAAGCTGCTACAGTTCCTGCTGTAATTCCGTCAAGCATTTCAAGTTCAGCTTCTGTTAATTCTGCACCTGAACCTAATGTAAGTGTTCCTGTTACTGTAAGATTATCATTTACTGTTACTTCTGAAGTTGTGTGACCTATTGAAACTGGAACACCTGATGTTGCAGTACCTATAGTAATACCATTTGAAGTATTAGAGTTATCTATATTTAATGAGGTTGTTGCGTCTAATGAAATTGTTGTTCCATCTACTGCTAATGTTCCATCTATATCTGTATTGTCTAAATTAGAAGTTCCATCAACATCTATATCACCTGCAACATCTAAACCTGCTGCACCTGCTAAGACTAAATCATCTGCTGATGTATCCCAAAGCATGTAAGCACTAGCTGTATCACCAAAGAATTTAACATCATATCCTGTATCATCTACACCAACAGTTATTGTATTATCTACTTGAATAGCACCATCAAGGTTTGTTGTTCCTGAAACTGTTAATAAGTCTGTAGTTACTGTTCCATCAAAGTATGCATCTTTAAATTCTAATGAGCTTGTACCTAAATCTATGTCGTTATCTGTTACTGGTACAATAGCTCCATCTTGTATTCTAATTTGTTCTACTGCTGCTGAAGATACCTCTACAAAGAATCCCCATCTATTGTTTGTACTGTCTGCAACTATTTTGTTTAAAAAATCTAAATCACCTATAGTATGGATATTACCACCATGTCCTGCTGTTCCATCGTGCCTGTGCCCTGTAGAACTAGCACTACTTGAACTATAAGTAAATGCGTTTACTAATTGGTTATATTCATCATTAAATAAAGCTGCTGTGATAGTATCACCATCACTCATTGAACTTTGTCGTGTATAACTCTGTGCCATTTTTATTGTCTCCCTGAAGGTTCGTAATCTATGTATATGCCATTAATTGTGTAAGGATCATTTTGATCATTGCTAAAAACTCTAAAGTAATTACTATGTCCACTTCCTTCTACAGTTTGTCTAGTAATTGGATCAGAAGGTGCTCCAAACGTATAACCACCTGATGTACCAAATGTTGCATTTCCAAACAACGAAGGTTTAGATACTGATAATGTATAATCTGCAGGTTGTGGTGTATCTGTATTATCATAATCGTATCTAATTTTAAAACTTGGAGCAATGTCTCCTTCTGGTGTTACTGATAGTTTTACATACTTTAATGTTTTAAGTGTTCCTAAATCTCCATAATCTAAATCAGGTGTTTGATACTCTGCATTGATATTAGTTGCAACTGTTGCAGGATTAAAACTAGTTCCTGTATCGTGGTTATAAACGTATCCGTTGTAGTCTCCATGATAATGCTTTTCAATTCCACTTGAATTAAATCCTGAAGTTGCTGCTGCACTTGCATCTATTCCTAAAGTTTCAGACCATTGAAACTGTGTAAATCCTTGTTCGTTAGTCTTTAATGTTCCAATTATTCCTTCTGATGCTGTTCCTGTAGAACTTGATCCATAGTATAAGCGATATTGAGATTTATCTCTAATAACAATACTGCTTATATTATAGCTCGAAATATTATCAGCAATGTCTTTCATTATTGGTTGTATAGCCCTACTAACTGTTCCTAATTCTACGTCACCAATTCTTACTGTACCTGCTAATGTTCTTATTCCATCTGGTGCTAAGAATACTAAGTCACCACCAATCTCTTGAATACTTCTACCATCTAAACAACCTATGTTTTGTGTAATTGGTTGCACAGCTATTGTAGAGGAATTATTTATATTTACTAATTTATAAATACTGTTTTTACAAAAGATTATTAAATCATCCCTAAAGCTTCTTAATCCTACTACTTGATCATCTAATACAATACTACCTGAACCTGTAGAACTAAAATCATCAATATCACTTGTACCACTATAATAAATTGTGTTAGGTGATGTAGCTGCTCCTGATACTACTAAGTGTTTATCGTGTATTGTACAAAACTTAGGATAGTGTGATCCACTTACTGTAATCTCTTTAGCAAAATAAGTCCTATCACTTAATGCTCCACTTCCTGTCATTTTGAAGTAAAAAGGTTTAACACCTGATCCTTCATCTGTAATTATAACTTCTCCATAAGTTGTGTCACCTTCGTAAGTTACAAAATGTGCTTTACCTTGTGAAGTTCTTGCTAATGCACTACGTCCTGTAAACGTACTATAATTATCTCCTCCACCTGCTACACTATCTCTATTAATCTGTAACCAACTTGTTCCATCTAAACTAAAATATATATTAGTTCCTGAACAAGCTATAACTCCATCTGCATAAACATGTAATCCTAATATATTATTTGTACTATTAGGTCTAGCAGCACTACCACCACCTAGTACTGAAAAGCCATTAATTCTTCTATAACCACCTGCAATATCTACTTCAAAGTTTCTTAACCTTGTAGCTGCTCCGGGTCTACGAAGTAATTCAAAAGAACTAGAAGCTTTGTCTAATCCTCCTTCACATGCTAATGCGTATGGTTGTGTTGCCATTAAATTCTATCGTCTGATACGTATTTAGGTACTGGATTCATTAAAGAAGATTTCATTCTTTTTAATCCTTGTCTATAATCTTCTAAAGCAAAAGCTGCTTGCTGTGGAGAATCTTTAAACTGATGGAAATGATACCTTGCTCTTGCCATAAGAACAGGAACAAATACATCAGGAAAAACTATTGTATCTCCATGAGCACTTAATGATGTTGGTAAATCCCAAGCAAAAAACCAAACTCTATAAACTTTATCAGGTATTGGACTTACTCCAAATTTCCTTGCGTCAGGACTACGAATAATATATTTAGGTTCACCATATGTTTGACTATCAGCATCATCTATATTTTCTGATTCTCTTAAATGATCTTTCCATTCTTCTGTAGTAATAAATTTTAAATTTTTACTAACATACGGAGTACTTGCTCCACTTACACCAATAGTAGTAAGATAAAAATTATCCCAATCTACTGAACCATAGTCAGATGTAATGCTTGAACTAGATTCTTTTAATTCATACCAACGAGTACCTGCTGTGGTTTCTACATAGACATTACCATAAAAAGGATCGGTTGCTCCGCTTTCCCCTGTCGCTAAAAACGACCATTGTGGTTCGTCCATAACTATATCATTATATGATCTATTAATACAGTCTTTAGCGTGTCCTTGTATTCCTATTGCACTACTAAAATTAGATGAAGTCAATACGACTTCATTAAGTTCTCTTAGTAATTCATTAGTTAATTGTAAATAGGTGGTTGCCATTTTACTTTATACCTTGTTGATTATCTCTTTCTCTATTTTGTTTATCTTCTGAATTATCGTAAGCACCTTCAAATTCTGTTATGTCATTAAAGTTTACTTTAGTTCCTGATTCGTATTTACCTCTAGGCATTTACTTCTCCTTATTAAAAATTCTATCCCAACCATCTTGATATTTTTGTTGGTTTTCTTTTGTATAAAACTTTCCAGATAGTCCTAATTTTTTATTTCCTTTCTTTTTATTTTTTAAAACTACTGGCTGTGAATCTGATCCTACTTGTGGCATTATTTTTTAACTTTTGTATATGCTTCGTTTTGTAAAGTAGTCGGATCATCTTTCTTGTATGTTCCTTTTTTAGTTCTTGCACGAACTGATTTTGTTCCGAAATAATAATCCATTCTTTTATTATATCTTTTAAACCAGTCTTGTTGCCATTTATTAAATTCTGTTTGATCCCAAGTTGTTATCATCTTATTTTCCTTTTAAGTGTAAGGGGGAAGAGAACATAAAATTTCTTCCCCACTTACTAGTTTCTATTAGTCAATCGCATAGAAAGCTGATACTAGAGCTTCACTTCTAAGTACATCTGCACCATAGACATGAAGACCTCTAACTATATCACCAAAACTATCAGGATCACGAAGAACCTCAGTTTGTGTTATAGCTTGAGCTGTAGCAGCAGCACTAATATGACCTGCTAACACTTTACCGCTTGCAGTTGAAGCAGCAGCAATGTTATTAGATTTGTACATATTAAAGCCACGTAGCTTTCCACTTGATACTAAACCATTTCTAAGCGAACCTTGACCCGCATTATAGTCAACAGACATTAGCTTTGAACTAGACTGAGACAGTTGCTCGTACCATGAAGGCGGAGCAATGAACCATCTTCCTTCTTCAGGAACATTTTGTTCATCTAATAGTCTAGCCATGAAAGCCATAACATCTAAAGGATCAGCACCAGTTCCGTCAGACCCTGTAAGGTCTATAGAATTAGTACCGCCTTGGTGTTGACCCATAGTTTGAGTCGCAGCAGAAGCGTCTGCACCTAATACGTGATCAGGTGAAGAACTTGATACTCCACTAAATAGTTCAGCTATAACACCCTCATCAAAAGCATCTTTCAATGCGTAAGCTGCTGAAGAAGACGCTGCTTCTTTCCAGTTTACGTGAGACATTGATTTTTCAATATCATCAACTTTAAATTTGAATGCGTTAGCTACATCTACTACTAGAGTTTCTTCTGCATCAGTTAGTTTAGTTTGAGTAACGTCAGCACCTCTTTCATACTGATAAACAGTAATTGTAGGTTCTTTGACGATCCTTACAGTATCTCCGAAAGCAGATATTTCACCGGAATAATCGGTGTTTGTGATTGCTTCTGCAACCGAAGCTTTTCTGAAGAAGTTAAGAACCTTCTTAGAATAAACTTTGGGCATGAAGAAAGCATTCGTCTGTCCACTTACGGAGTTTGCAAAGTTACCATTAGTATCAGTTGACTGCTCAAATAGAGCATCTGATTGGTTATATGCCATAATTATTCTCCTTGAATATTATTACTAACTTTGTTATTATTTAACCCTGCCTTCCCTTACAGCTTGGTCTATCTCGGCTTCTAACCGATCAAACTCATCCATAGGTAGGGCAGCGATCTCCTCTTGTGTCCATATCTTAGGCTCATTAGTTTCTACAGTTGTTGTCTTAGTAGACACCATATCCGCAGCTTCATTTGCCTTAGATTGAGACTTTGGCTTGGTTTTTTTAGAAGTACCTGTTTCGATGCCATTCTCCAATTTAAAAAGGTCTATAGCCTTACTAGCAAGAGATGAATTGTTAGGATTATTATAAATCCATTCCTTTATCTCTTCAGGCTGAGACTCTGCCCATGTATGAAACTCATCACTATTACGAAGTTCGTCAAAGTCAGGATGCTTAGTAAGCAAGTCTTTCTCTGCTTCTCGTTTTAGTATTTCTGTTTCACGACTTTGCATTGCGTCAAGTCTATCTTGCAATGATGCAACTTTCTCTTCACTTTGCAAATGGGCTACAGTTTCTACCACTTCATAAACATCAGGATAATTAGATTTAAATTGTTCTAACTCTTCAACAGTTTTAGGTGCTTGATAAGCAGGTCTATTTTCTGTTGCTTCTGCTAGTAACTCTTGTTCTCTCTGTTTAAACTGAGAGATTCTGTTATCATAATGCTTTTTAAGGTCATCATACCTTTTTTTATAGTTAGAAGATTTCTCTCCTGATGTTTGTTGTTCTACAACTTCCTCGCTTTGACTCGATTGAGGTTCAGCATTAGAAGCATTTGGTTCAACAAACAAACTATCTGCTGTCATTGGACTGTCAGTAGGCATTACATCTGGTGTGTGCCACGACTTCTTTTGATTATACAGATTTGTTTTTGGTTCATCTACAGGATTCTCCTGTGTATTTACGTTTGCCATTTTATTCTCCTTATAGGGCTTGTGCTATCTTCAAAGTAGCCTATTCTAAGAACGTCTTCTTAATAGGGGTTTGAACTTACAAGGTAGCTAAAGGTTATTAACTTGATAGAGGGTTACACCTAGGTAAGTAGCTCTATCGCTTTATTTAGCCACTTATGGGTTGATAAAACCTACGAGGACTTGATTTTAACATTTCTTCTTCAACTTGTCTTTTAGTTTGAGCAACTTGCGGAATATTTCTTCTAGCTTCTCTTAAACCAGACGTTTGAATAGGAGCTGTTTCGTCTTCCTTTTCAGTCATATAGCCACCATAAGCGACACCTTGCCTTTCATCTGCTGCTGCTTCTGCGTCTTTCATCATAGACATTAAATTGTCTGATCCAATTTCTTCAGTTGCTTTAGCAGTAAAGACAAATTCACCATCCGATAACCTTGCAGGTATCGAATCGGACATTTCTGATCCCGGTCCTTCAATAGGACCAGAACCTGAAAATTCTGTTGCACTCTCGACTACTTGATCAAATATTTCACTTAGTCTATCGTCTTTCTCAAGAGCACTTATTAAATAATTTCTATCTTCATTAGACAATGTTTGTTGCATTACATAGTCTACATAATCTTTTTCCATTTCTTCGTCAGGAAGCATTGGTTCTTCTGTTATTTCAATTTGAGCAGGAGCTACAGAAACTGCAAGAGCATTCATTTGATCTTCTAATTGTCCGCCTTCATTCATATATTTTCTAGAAGACTCATCTTCCATAGCTTGTACATTTTCATCAAATATAGCTTGTCTATCTTGTGTAAAACTAGGTAGCATCCCTCTTGTCTTTGGTTTACTACGATCTATTTGCCAACTTTTAGGATCAAAAATAGCTTTAACGCTTTCTGATAGTGCTCCTACACCATCAGCTAAAGCTCCTGTTACTTTATTTATGCCTTTAACATCTCTTGTTACACCTGCAAGAAGATTAGCAGGCATACTATATGGAGCAGCATATCCTTCAACAACTTTTCCTGAAAAGTCTTTCCATGCTTCTTTAGCTGTGTACCTATTGTCTAGAGGAGGAGTACCTTCATTATATTGCATTCGTTTACTATCAGTATCTAATAAACCTCCCTCTTTTCTTATTTGTCTTTTTTCTAATAGTGGATTTGTATTTAAAACTCTTTCTCGTTCTTTAGCAATGGTAATATCAATTAATTGATTAATTCTATTAGCAACTACCTTAGAAGGAACTCCAAAGTCTCTTGAAAAGTCGTGACTAACTCCTCTTAAATATTTACCTTCTTCACTAGGAGTAAATAATTTTTCAGTACGTCTAAACTCATAAATTTTATTTGCTTCATTTTGAAGTTCTTTTTCTTGATTAGGTGTAAAATCTGTCATGTTTCTTCCTCTTTTCTTTTAATTGATTCCTCTACTTCAGCCTTCAACTGCCCTAGGCGTTCCAGAGAATTGATCCTCCCTTGGCATCGGTACATTTCCAGTTCCGATGTTGCCACCGCCAGTACCTGTAACTCCAAGGTCTTGAGGTGATTCAGGTGGTCCACCAACGCCTCCCATTCCTTCCCCTTCACTAGGGGTATTAAGTTCCTCGCCTGTTTCTTGTCCAACATTATTTTGCATTCCTATGATTTGTGCCATTATTGCAGCCTCTTCCGGATCATTAAGTATTTCATCAGGATCAAGATCAAGACTGTAGGCAAGTTCACTAATTAATTTAGACATCTTAACAAACGGAGCAATAGCAGGGTTTTGTACAGTTTGTAAGAACATAGTCAATCTTTGTGACCTTACTTCTTTCTGCATTAAACTATTAGTTCCTGTTGCATTAATTTCTAAATCACCTACGACTCCTAGTTTATCTTCTAAGAATTGCATATTCCATTGAAAGTATGCTTCTCCTAAAGGTTTAAGTAGGAAGTCATCCAAATTCTTAACAACTGTTTTAATGTTAAGACTTGCTGCACCTAATAACATAGACATTCCTGAAGCAGTTCTAGTCATACTTTGTACTCCTGTTTGACCATGAGAGTAACTAGGTATTCCTGTCTGCTCGTCTGCAAGCTGTCTAAACTTGTCAAACATCATCATATTTTCAGTTGATGTGTTTGGAAACTTTACACCATGTATAGCTTGTCCGGGCATTCCTGCTTGTCTTCTAAATATTTTTCCCGGATATACTTCAAAACTTTGTCCACCTACTAATGCTGATTCATCAACATCAAATACTAATGAACCTGATAAAGCTAAATTATCAATAGCCATTCTAGCATGACCATTCATAATTTGTTGGGAGTCATGCATATTCTCAGCTATACCAACTCCAAAGAAACTGTATGGATTCTTTTCATAAGGAAACGCATGATAAGGTATTCTATGTGGTGTAAATGGATTAACTACTACTCTAAGTACTTTACCATTACCAACCCATGCATTTACTTGTAGTTCATCAAGATCATCTATATCTTCATCTAGATCAACTCCTACTTCACGTAGGTATTCTGCATCCATTACTCCCCAATACTCTAATACTTCATATTGTGTAGGAGAGTGTTCGTCTTGTTCTTCATCTCTTATTTGATCTTCGTAACCACGCTTCTCATAGTTACCGCCCATCATTAAACATTCTCTAATAGCGTCCTTATCAAAATAAGGCATCTTACTTAATGCTCTAAATTGACTTCTATTAAGTCTATGTCTATGAACTATATATTCACATTCGTCCATTGATGTAGCGTTTGGATCAGGAAAGAAATCCCAAAGACTTACAAATTCTATTCTAGGTACTCTAACTTCTAAAGGATTATAAATTCTATGACCTGTTTCATCTTCATCCCATTTATTTAATGTCTTATTAAAATTAAATGGTCCTTTAATAATACCAGTACCCATCATTGAAGCTTCAAACAAAGCACTTCTTAATTCAGAAGCACCATTAGACTCTTCTATTTGATCATGGATTAGTTTTTCCATTCGTCTTGCAGCTTTTTGTGCAGGACTAATTTCTAAATCCATTGGAAGAGGACTAGTACCTTCGACATAATTCCCTTCCAGTTTAGCCATCTCTTCGATGAACCTTTCTTCAAACTTACCATTACCATAAGTTGCTCCGGGTTTTAAAGTTCTTCCATCTCCTTCATACCCTACATCATACGGATTTTCTTTTTGGACTGGTGCTAATTGTTCTACTGGTTCTGCCGGAGTAGTTTCAATTCCGGGAACTGGATTTTGTGAATCTAAATGAGCATGAGATACTTCACCTTCAGGCATTTTAGTTTCTGAAATCCCTATAGGAAACTTTCCTGTTCCAAAGATTACATCAATAAGTTGTCCAAAAGCTGCGAGTACTTTAGTCTTAGTTACTTTAACAAATACTCTAGACTTTTCAGACTCTCTAAATCTTATATTCTTTCCGTAGAGTCCTCTATAGTTTTGGTAAGCAGTTAGCCATCTAGTCTCGTGTAGTTTTCTAGCATCTTCTGCTGTTTGAAATCTGCTCTGAATTAATCCTGCTAAGTTTAGTTTTTGGTCGTTACCTAAGTTTAATTCTAATCCTTCTTCACCTTCTATTTCGGTATATAAGGCATCAGCATCCAGAAGTCCTTGAGGTTGTTGGACTCCTCCTTCTTCTATATTATTTTCATCTGCCATACTTAATATCCAAATGTATCATCTACAGGTTGATATATAGACTCTCTATGATACCTCCTAAGATTTTCGAGAGGATTATTAATCCTTGGTCTACTCATAATAAGATAACGCAACGCATCATACGCATGATCCGCAGCGTGTGTGTCTACATCTTCAGGATTCCTAGTATCTAATGGTATGCTTTGTAATTCTTTAATTAAGTTAGGACAGGTATTAAATATCTGTAACCTTGGTCTACCATTCGGTTGTACTTTTAAATACTCGTGAATCTGAATTTTACCTTGTATTCTATTCTTATCGGCTCGTCTAAGTTTGTGTCCTTGTCTGACGAGAGATTCCCCAACAGTCGGTCCAGTTGTACCTGTCTTTGACCATGCAGCCGTATCAAGTACTCCTGAAACTGAAAGAGGGTCTTCCATTTCCATGTCTGTTATTATACGTCCTAAATCCTCACCTGTCAAGCCTTTTCTGTATAATTCTCGATAAATTATTAAAGTTCCATCAGCTCTATCTATTGCTCCCCATACACAAGCACTCTCAGAAGCGTAGCCGTAGTCTATTCCTTTTATCCTTTCCCAAGTTATAGGAATATTAAATGGAGTAATAATATGCACACTTGGATCAAATTCTACAAAGGCTGCTCCTTCATTTACATCCCAATTACCCTCTAGTAGTTGCTTACGTTGGACTGGTGGTAATGACATAAGCATTTGCTCATATACACCATCTTTTGCTAAGTAAGGGTTATCTGTTAAGCGAGCAGGAATAAATTTTCTAGTTAGTCCATCATCACCTTGAAAAGATTCATTCGGTGCAAAAGCATCTACGTATCGTTTCTTAACCCAATTAGCTCCTATGCCACCGGGGTTAGCAGTACAACGTAAATATGTTTTAATATCAGGGTCTGTTGTTCTAAGACGAGAAGCTAAATAGTTCCAACCAAATTCTGTAGGTAAGTGAGTTATTTCATCAAAGCCTATCCAAGAGTACGCTTGTCCTTGGTATCTATAAACATCGGCATCTCTTTCTAAGAAACCAAACTCTATCTTTGCTCCACTTGGAAAATTCCACACTTTCTCAACTTCCCTGAACTTACAGCCGGGAAATGCTTGTGGATATAATTCTCTGGATTTATCTATGAGTTCTCGAAGCTCTGGCATAGACCTTCTAAGTATTAAGGCTCTGTGTGCTTTGCGATGTGCATACCTTAATGGATCAACTAACATAGCGTATGATTTACCACCACCGGCAGCACCACCATACAATACATCTTTTTCATCAGCAGCCAAGAACTCTGTCTGTGGTCCTTCATTTGGATGAAAGACAACATGGCTACCTTTATCTATTTCAGCTTGGACAGCTTTAGGAAGTACGTGTAGTTCGTCTTCTGTTACTACCTTCCCCTCGTCTGTCTCTTTATTGTCTTCAAGTTTGCTGAGTAATTTAGTCGTTTGTTTAAGACTATGTCTCTTTGATTTGAGTTTATTTTCAATCTTTTCGATTGCTTTACGTTTTTTGGCAACTGCTCTGCGTGATGCCATTTTTGTTTTCTGCTCATCTGAATACCTATAGTTAGACTTACTACCTTGTGGTCGTCCTCCTTTTTTACGAGGTGTACCATCTTTCTTTAGTATAAAGCTTCCGTCAGAATCTGTCAAGTAGAGATGTGGATTCTCTTCCCAATCGTGCAATTCGTTGTTCTCGTTTTCCATACTTTTTATCTATGTGTTTCTTTAATCCTGCTGCTGTAATACTACGTTTAGTTTTAAATTCTATCCAATCACAAGCATCTCGTAAGCTGATAGACTCACTAGCTACTAAGTCTTCAGCAACTTCTAGTGCTTCTAATTGGTCAGGCACAGGCTTTAAATAACCTTCAATCTCACTAGACTCATATCCAAATGGTATAGTTGATGTCTTTCTTTTAATATAGTCGTCTTTCATTATTGATTATGTTTTCTATGAGCAGACTTAGTTTCCCAATCTTCAATAGCTTTACATATACTTTCTTCAGCTAACACACTACAATGTAGTTTAATAGGTGGTAGTTCTAAAGCCTCTGCAATATCTTTATCTTTAATTTGTTTAGCTTCTTCTACTGTCTTGCCTTTAAGCATGTCTACAAACATAGTACTAGATGCTATAGCTGATCCACAGCCATAAGTTTTAAACTTAACATCTTCTATTAAGTCTCCGTCTAGTTTAAGTTGTAGACGCATAACGTCTCCACATGCAGGTGCTCCTGTCATTCCTGTAGCTACGTTAGGATCATTAGGATCGAATCTACCTACTGAATGTTTCTCAGGTTCTTTAAGTACACTTTCAAATCTGTCAAGTACTTGTTGTGAATATGCCATTATGATAATCCCCAAACAGTAACTAGCACTACAATCAATACTAGTATCTGTTCTACAGTCATTACTTTCTTTTAATTAAACTTAATAGTTTATCTTGAATATTATTATAAGTATCAGGTTTATACTTCTTTAATAGTACTTTCCCTATAAAAGCTATAATAATAATAAGTATTAATGTATCCATTATTTACTCCTCTTCTTCTTTTTCTCTTCCAGAAGCTTCTTCCACATAAGGTTGTTCGCTTGTAGTTTCTTCTTCTGAATCTCTTCTTTCTTCGACATAGTCTACTTCCTCTGCTTGTACATCTATTGGTGCTTTCTCAGGAAGTATAAAGATACCGCCTGCAGCAGTATGAGTTACGTCTAGCTTATCACTCTTTGATACACCTACTCGGTCTAATATAGTCTGAGCAGCAGTTAGTTTATTACTAACCTGTGGTATAGGTTGATCACTATTCATAATGTCCACGAGTTTAAAGGCTGCTTGAGGGGCAGAACGAGCTAGTACGTCCGAGGCTAATTCAATCACTTCTTGTCTTAATGCTTTTATAACTTGATGATAGTTGCCTGAGTATCCTGCGAGCTCGGCTGCTTTTTTAGGATCACCGCCTGTCTGAATTAGATTATCCAGAAAGGACTGTTGTTTCTCTGTAAGAACCTTGTCTTTTTTCTCTGTGGTTTGGGGAAGATAACTCATAGCCCTTATTATAGGTCTAGTATACAAACTTGTCAAGTTTTAAAAGTTTTAAATAGGTCTTGACAGAATGGAATCTAAGCTGTACAATATATCTTGTTAAGTCCGGTTGGTCTACCACATACTTTAGGTAGCCCCTGTTAAGTTATTAAGGCGGCTTAAACTAGTAAACATCCATTTGGTCTAAAAATGTATATGATTGCTATATATATAGGGAGAGGGGGTATGGGCATCCTACCTACCCACTTAACAGAACTTGACAGAAGCCACAGTTTAATCTGTAGAACTTATCAAGTTTTTAATTAAAGCATCTAATCTACTCAACAAAACTTAACAAGTTCTATTAAGTTCTGTTAAGTGCCAATCTAGTTTACAAAGTCTGTCAAGTTTTATTAAGTTTGTATAGTTTACTTAACAAGGCTTTACCACTTAGCAAGTTCTTATATATCTTTCCTTTATATATCAATACTTTACAAACAATAACCCCTTAATGCTTACATAGTTTTTTAAGTGTGTAATTGTGGGTAATTGTGCAACATCTAATCTAAGGCGTTTTAAATGCTGTTTAAGGCGTTTTTAGTCTTTCCCTTGCTCTACTATTCCTTACCCTTGTTTCGTTTAAAATTCATACTGTAAGTTTATACAGTAATATAGTTATATCTTTTTATTGACTTAGTAGCTTCTTTGTGTTACTTAACAGAACTTCTTAAAACTTCCATACCTTATAAATCTTAACAAGTCAAGGAATTTAATTATATTTATTTTCATTTATTTATTGACATATGTTTTTAATCCTTTAATATATGCATCAAGTAGTTAAGTTAATTATAACTTAAATGAAATGAGGGAAAAAATATGTTTACTATAGACAATATTAATTCTTTTAAACCTTCAGAAGTAAAAGACGAAGCATTTATAAAAGCGTGGAATCATTATCAAGAAGTAATAAGAGATAAAAACAAAAGACCCTTTGAAAGAGCATCTTAAAAACAAAAGATG
>VTLG01002477.1_pt1 | contig 29567 bp, 42 predicted proteins | sample 4694571 | NCBI WGS metagenome assembly VTLG01 (sample SAMN12604809, study PRJNA352737) | marine metagenome | biome: ENVO:00000447; feature: ENVO:00000209|ENVO:00000569|ENVO:01000036; material: ENVO:00002151; isolation source: viral sequences binned using virsorter ...
GTAAGATTGACCATTTCTTTTATAGTAGGTTGACGTTCAGTAGGAACTTTCCAATCAGAAGTAAATGTTGTAACTGGTACGTTATCTCTTTCTTGTGCTACTATTCCACCTAAAATACTTCTGACATTATATTCAGAAACTTTTATACCATTAACATCTAATTCAAGTAATCTTAAATTCTTCTTAGCAGAAAGGATAGTCCTTGCTTCTTCATCAAAATAAGGTGCAACTATACACTCATAGAAACTCTTAACTATCTCACCAGCACACTCAGCATCTACTGTACTATTAAGTGCAATGATTCCACCAAAGCAACTTATCCTATCAGCATCCAATGCCCTAACAAGAGCATCATAAGGATTATCTCCTATAGCGGCACCACAAGGATTAGTATGTTTAATAACAACACATCCAGGTTGACCTGCAAATTCTTGAACTGTGGATATTGCAGCATCTAAGTCAATAAGATTATTATAACTTAGTTCTTTACCTTGTAATTGTTTGGCATCATCCAAACCTTGTCCAGGAATTGTAAACCATACTGCTTTCTGATGAGGATTCTCACCATAACGTAATAGTTGTTTAAATTCTATTCCTTTTGTTATTTCCGAAAAATCAAGAGTCATTACTATCCTTTAATTTTTTTGCTTGCTTATTACTCCAATAAGCTATTCCAATAACAGTAAGATACATAAGTGTATCATCTAACATAACAAGAAAGAAGATAATAGAACCACCTATTCTTAACCACTCAGGAAGAACATGTGCTATTCCTTCTCCAACTTTACGAAAGAACTTCTCAAATTTAAAATATAAAAGAATTAATGCAGTAACTACAAATTCACTATACGGTACAACAAAATACAAAGAGAGAAATATAAAGAGTGGCCAATAATGTCTCTCTGGTATTTTTGATACTAATTTAAGATACTTACGAAAAAGTTTCTTCATCTATCACCTGCTTTACGATTCTCAGAAAAGAACTCATCAAACGTTCCTTCTGGATATCTCTTAGCAAGTTTCTTTACATTAGTCTCGATAACATCATCCATAGAAACTTCAAGTGCCATACATGCCTGAGCAACATACCACATAACGTCTCCAAGTTCGATGATAAGATGTTCCTTATTACTCTTATCATATGGCTTACCTTGAAAGATCATCTTCTTGACAATCTCTGTAAACTCGCCACCTTCTGCCGATATACCAACAGCAGCAGTTAATAATCTTTCTATATTAGCACCCTTCTCATCAAGTTCTACTAAACGATCTGATAAAGAAAGAAAACTTGTAGATGCCTCTGAAGTGACAGTATCTACAAATTTTTCATATGCACCAAAATCAACGTGATTCTTCATAGTAATTTTACCTTATCATACAATTCAACTACTTCTTTACTTGGATCAGGAATATGAGATAATATATCTCTTAATGCTACTACTTGTTCAGCAGTTAATGTAAGTCCTCTATTTGTTGTAGAGGGTTCAATATTTGGTCTATAATTACTACCAACCGCTGGATAGGGATCTGTGTTAGCCATACTACCATTAATATTATTTCACTATCCTATATCAAATCTCAGATTTTGTCAATACTCAAAGAAATAAACCTGATTCACTCTATAAGTATCACTAAAATAATCATCATTACAAATATTCATTCCATGCAAGAATCTCATTCCATCATATAAAACCATTCGATTATATTTTGGTTCTATATGCTTAATTACTTTATATTTTTCTTTTGGTCTCCAAGGATCCTGATGTTCTGTTATATCTTCAGGTGGTTCATTTTCTGGATCTAAACATTCATAAAAATTAGTTCCTGATTTAGTATCATCTTTATTAAGATAAACGATTGCACCATATCCTATATCATTATGAGGTATCCAATAACAGTTTTTATAATCATTAAAACTATCCTTTTTAAATCGACTAACATTTGCTTCAAACTCACCAAAATTATTAAAATCTTGATTACAAAGACTCTGCAAAAAATAAAAGACTGGTTCAACTTCCTTACAAAATATCTCTGAATGTCTATCCTCAAAATAAACATTATTATATGAAGGTTGATCTTCCATCTTCCACAAAGGTGGTAATGGATTTAAAGCATAATCTAAAATAGCATCTGGATCCTCATAAAAATTATCAATCGTAAAAATTTTTGATCCATTAAATATTTCCTCTTTAACTTCTATATCTTTTCTAATTTCAAACATTAAAATTTAAATTCAGCAAATGATTTCTTAGCTTTAAATTTCTCTCCTGTAGTAGAAGGAACTTCTTCTTGACCACTATCAGCAATATCATCCTGAGCACTTTGCTCACAGTCATACAATCTCATCTTAGCACGATCAATACCAACAACAAACCTCTTGAAAATTGTAGGATCGTTATATCGATTCTTTAATTGTTTCACCATTATCTGATTTAAGCCTTCAAGTTCTTCGGTTGAAATGAGAGCGAACATAAGATCAGCAGTGGCAGGAAGACCGAAAGATTCAGAGGTATCGGTAAGATCCACATCACTACTAGCGAAGCCACTGCGAGTAGTCTGAGTAGCAGAAACAATTGGTACGTTAGCTTCCACAGCAAGTCCCCGAAGTTCTTCAGCAATCGATTTAATGTACGAATATGAATTAATGGAACTGTTTGCCTTATGTCTAGAAGAAGCACATATATTAAGATAGTCAATGAATATAATGTCAGGCTTGAAGGACTTCTTAAGTGCCAATTCAGTAAGTAATGATTTAAAATGTCCACTGTGTGCTGCTGCTGTAGGGTATTCTTTAATTATAAGGGTTCCTTGTGTTTTCTGAGAAAGACTTGTTACCTTATTCTCAAACATCTTTCTAGGAAGATCAACTATGTCCTGAATTGGGACATTAAGTAAATTAGCATCGATCCTCTCCGCAATCTTTTCCTCTGCCATTTCCAACGTAATGTAGAGAACATTTTTTCCCTGGAGCAACACACCGCTTGCCACATGACACATGAATAAAGATTTTCCAACACCTGTGCCAGCGAGAGCAATGTTGAGAGTCTTATTCGGTAGACCACCTTTCGTAATCTTGTTAAAGTATTCGAGATCAAATGGGATAAGGTCTTCTTTTCTGTGGTACGCATCATAACGTTCCTCATAATCATGCAAATAATCGTGTCCTATATGATTATCGAAAGACACAGCCAGAGCATCAGACAAAATACTAGGAATAGCATCCCTTCCTTTCTTGTCATCTTGTCCATCGGCAAGAGAAATTGATTCCATCAATGCCAAATATATAGCACGATCTCTACACCACTTTTCGGTAGAATCAATTAACCACTGATTCTCCACAACAGAATCAGTCAGAGAATTGTTAATCTCTCTAACTTCTTTAATCTCATCCTCTGTAAGATCAGATCGATTTTCAGTTTCAATATTTAATGCTTCTATTGTAATAGCAGAACCATATTTGACAATAAACTTTGTTATCTCCTCAAAGATAATCTTTTCAGATCTTTTATCAAAATATGTAGGTTGAATAAAGGGTATAACCTTACGGGAATACTCTTCATTAAATATTAAATTTCTGAGAATAGTAGTCTCAATTCGTTCCATAGGAGAATTGTTGCTTGGCAATTGCATCAAGTTTCTCCATTATATCATCTGTGAAGTACTCTGTGGGATTTCTTAATATTTCTTTCCCATATATCTTCTTACCATTTATTTCATAACGTCCAGCAACATTTTTCCATAGTCCTCCTATCTCTCCTAATTCTAGGAGTCCATAATACTTATCAAGACCACGTTCATCATAATAAAGGCGAATATTTACTTCTTGATTTTCTTTGGATAATCTACTTTTAGCTGTCTTAGCTTTGATAATGTTCCCAACAACCTCTTTCTCACTCTTTTCCTTTTTCTTAGTGAGATAAATGATTGTAGACGCGGCATATTTGAGACCAGAGCCGCCTCCCATTTCTTTAGTAGGGACGTAAGAGCCGATAACATCGTATGTGTGATTTGTAACTATGAGTGGAATGTTTGCTTGACCTAGCTTTAAAGTCAACATTCTGAATGCACCCTTGACAAGTTGAGATTTGGTCATATCTCTAACCTGCTTGTCATTAAGTGCGTCAGTAATCTCCTTCTCTGTGGAAAGCATTCCCAAGGAGTCTAACACAAACATGCACGGTTTGCGATCTTCTATGTTGGTCTTTAAATATATATCAACTGCCTTAAGTGCCTTACTGCGAAATTCCTCAATAGTGACAACATTAATCACTACAATTCTTTTTAAATCAATTCCTCTACTTTCTAATAATGATTTAGATATAGCACTCTCAGTATCGAAATAGAGTGCATAAGCATCGGGGTTAGTATCAAGAAAGTTCTTAACAACGGCGAGAGCGAAAAAAGTTTTTCCAGTGCTGCTTTCTCCAGCAAGTGCAGTGATCTTGTTATCAGATACACCACCAAAGATAGAACCTGATAAAAGTCCGTTAAAGACCAACGAACCCGTATCAATAAATCGTTCGTCTTCTGATATATCGGATGCGAGTTTTGTGTATTCATCACCAATTTCTTTTACAATGTCCTTTAAAAAATCCATATCAAATACCTAATAATTTACGTTGTCGTTCAAAATAACCATGAAGAATCCATGAACTACTATTCATTTTATCTTCACCACCTACACCCCAAGCAAATGTAACTCCATCATGATTACCGAATTTTTCAAATTCTGGAGTATTTTCTTTTCCACGATCACCTCCATTACAAAATATAACATGTTCTGCAATTTCTAAACATTTATCAATAGCACCACATGCAGAATCATCAGCATCATCCCAAGAAATAACAGCGTCCACCATATCTAAATGACGAACAATATCTGCTCTCTCAGTCCAACACTGAAAGTATTGACCTTTCTTACGTGTTAACCAAGGATCACCATTAAGACCTACTACAAGATAATTTGAAAGATCTTTTGCCCTCTCAAAATATCTTATATGTCCACTATGGATAGGATCAAATCCACCAGTAACCAAACTCAATTCTTTAAAAAACATTAAATAACCATTCCATGTGTTTCCCGTAATATTTTTTTATATGGACCTCCTGGATTCTCCTCTCTAGTTTCTTTTACTAATTTTAATTTTTGATACAAAGCAGTATCTCCTCCCAGAGTTAATGCTTTAACTATTGTATCTAAATCTTTGTCGTTAATAGGTAAATCCATTTAAGAAAAGAACGAGTCTAAGTTTACAGTTTTTTCCACATTCCAACCAATCGCATCTAAGATGGCTCTAAGTGGTTCTACGAAACTCTTATCAAATTGTAATTCATAATCAATGTATTTGTCAAGACCGAGTTCCGTAGGAAAGTCTTGAATAAATGATATAACATTTTCTTGAATAATGTTTGGTTTCTTCAAATAAAGAAACTTAACTTTCTCACCATTACCAATAGGAGAATACTTATTATTAAGTTTCTTTTGTTTCACATAATGATTAAAAAGTAATGCACCACGTATATGTATAGGAGTTCCTTTTGCATAAATTGTAGAATGTGCGTGATACTTCTGAACATTAGATGCTGTGCGAGGAAATGCTATTTCTTCTGGTGGAAGTTTTCTAAACTTAGTTCTACAATCTTCAATATACTTCTGAACATTCTCCTCAGTATCATTCATCATAAGTTTAAGTGCATCCTTAATCATCTGACGACAAGGAGCAGGAGTAGAGGATTTAACTGCCTCAATACCCATCATCTTTAATTTTGGTTCTTCATATCTGACTCCTTCACTATCCCATACATTTAAAATATAACGTTTCTTTGCAGTCCATATACCACGATCAGCAATATTCTCTCTTGCCATAACCATCTTCTGGTCATAAGCATTTACGTAGTCGGCCAGTTCTTGGTAGCAACTTTCAATATAAGGCTCAAATTCCATTTCACAGACCTTATTAAGGAACGTGACAACGCCTTCATTAGTTTTCTCTCTGCCCTTGTATACAGTCTCGACCAAAGGCCCCAAATTAAGATAAATGGAATCAGTATCTGAAGCAATAACATAATCAACATCCTCAGTTTTTAAAATTTTATTAATCTTCTGATTCATTCTATTCTCTATCCAACGAATAGATACCTGACCAGATAAGGTAATCGCTTCAGCGTTTGCTAATTTATAATACCTGAAGTACTGATTGCCGATAGCACCATAAGCACTGTTAAGAGAAATCTTCTTTGCCATTTGGATGTTGTTACACCTGGCAATCTCTTTTGTAAGAGCAACCGAGGGTGTCTTCTCATACTCCTGCTTCGCTCTGAGCATCCTCTTCTTAAATATAACACGTTCATTGTACATCTTCTCCATTAATTCAGGAAGAAAGCCTCTCACATCCTTCCTATACTGTGCTCCATTAGCACATGTTGCATACTCACCTTCAATATTAACAGTCTGATTTAAGAGCCCCTCAACGCTCGCACTGGGATGTCTAGTCTCCCGGAGGGTTTCTGGACTGATATTATATTGCATAATAAGATGAGGGTACAAGCTATTAAGGTCAAAAGAGACAACCCAATCATAGCGTCCTGGTTTCGGTTCCTTAACATATGCACCTGCGTACTTATCGTTTTTTGATGATCTATTCTTTGGAGGAATAACAATATTCCTCTTCTTCAAATAGTTATAAATTATCGTATCCCACATACGAACTTGATAGAATACATCCTCATAATTCACCTTGGCATCATATGCCATAGTGAGAGCAAGTTCAATGAGTTTCATCTTGTCTTCCAGACGGTCAACAAGTTCAACGTCAATTATATTATACTCTACAAACTTTTGCCAACCCTTTGTGTAGAAATCCTTAAACGTATCAAACTCAGAGTGATCTAATTTCTTCTGTCCCAATTCTACACTAGCAATATAATCCAACCTATAAGACTCCTGTGCCTTGTAAGTAAACTTCTTATAAAGATCGAGATAATCTAACTGTGATACTCCACCAATATCATAAGAAATATGTTCACGTCCCATAATAACAGTTCTATCTTCTGTTACTAATCCCCAAGGTGACATACGCTTCATTAACTTCTCACCAAGGATTCTTTCAATCCTACGACACATATATGGAATATCATAAAGCTTACTATTCCATCCAGTAATAACTTCAGGAGTATTCTCTTCAATCATCCACCAGTTAATGAAATCATTTAAAAGTTCATACTCAGTCCTAAAACCTTTGTAAATGACATTATCTTGCTTATTATTAAATGCACCTAATCCCCAAGTTCTAATCTGTTTTGTATTATAATCCTGTATTGTAATAAGAAGTATTTCTTCTGCAGCAGATTCTACATCTGGAAATCCATTCTCCGACTTAACCTCAATATCAAGTGTAACCAACTTAATCTTATCAATATCAAATTTTAATTCTTCTTCCGGATACTTATCAGAAATATACTGATAGATAAATCTTTCATTCCCATAGATATTAAAATTCTCTACACCATCATACTTCTTTATAAACTCCCTACAATCACGTACAGACCCTGGTTCGATTGCCTCAACAGTATCACCAGTTAAAGTTTTATACTTACTCTTCTTTTTTGAATCAACAAAAAGGGTTGGATAGAATTTCTCACGGGTTGCAAAGTGTTTTCCATCTTCATATCCACGAACCAAAAAGTTGTCTCCAACCATCTGGACATTAGTATAGAATCTCATTTCAAAAAATAATTATGATGGATTTAAAATATGTTTAGTTGTTTTATCGTATATAACATGATATCTAAATCTAAGTTTATCAATAAGATTAACTTCATTACCAGTAAATTCCTCATATGCCATCATGAACATTGTAAAATAATGCCAGTGATTTTTGGGGATATATTGTGGAGATAGACACACAAATATATGATCGAAGTTATAATCTTCAAATTCATAATCATTTCTTAGACGTGTTTTATACTTATCTCCTAATATTCTTTCATTGAAATCATTCCTATCTAAATTACCACTATTCTCATTACAAATCCATACAGCTGAATTTAATTTCTTCTTATGATGTAACCATAAGATCCAATTTCCCTCATGAACACTATCACACTCAACTGATTCTTGATATTCTTTCATTAAAGGTAAATCATCTGGATCAGATTCTATTTCTTCACCATTCTCATCAAATACTGTAAATTCCTCTCCATCAGGATGATTTATATAATCACCACCAAATACATCATCATGATGATCAATATTAACTAAATCAATACTATCATAATCTTTAATTCCATAAAGAATAGCATCATGATCATATCCAAATACAACTGTAGGATTATTCTTTAAAGCCTTTAAAAATGTATGATAACAATAAAGAAGATTACCTTGATCAATATAAAAATGACTTTCTTTAAATGGTGTATGATCATATAATTCTTTCCATCTTACGAATGGATTATGATCCATACGTTCAGAATTATAAATCTGAATGGTTGGACCCATAAAGTAATCAAGATCAATACTTAATACTTTTTTGGTCATGAAATGCTCTCCTTATATTTTTTTAATATATCTTCATTCGGATCAACAATAGTTAATATACTATCAGATTGCATCATCAATGTCCTTTGATCAGTACAACTTGGCCATCGTTTAAGATCTTCGCCCACAAGTTCAAATGCATTTGTTAATTGACAATCTGGTTCACCAACATCAGCACCAATTTCTGTAATCTCAGATATTAATGTTATACCAGTCTTTAGTAATAAACATTTAACCATTTAAAGATTCCTCATACATCTTTGTTAATCTATCCACTGGTTCCATAATAGTCACAATCCAATCTGAAGGAATTGCAAACTCTGTATCTTTAGTTATAAGACACCAAGAAGTAAGCGAAACTTGAACGGATGATTCTTCTGTTGTCTCTTCAGTAAGAAAAACAGGAGAAGACATATTTACTTTTTTTGGTTGTTTAAGCAAATATCCATAAACCTCTTTTTCTGATGATTCTGAAGTATCATAAACTAATTCTTTAACATCTGAAATTATAGTTTCCCCGGACTTTAATAGGGTTAATTTAACTGACATCGTATTTACCTAGATATACTAATTATAACAAAAAAGGGGTGGAATGTCCACCCCTTACGTTTTATTGAAATGCATTTCGGTAAAAGGGCGGTCCCCTTACCCCTTTCATATTTAGAGATACTCTTTACGAGCGTGGTGATCTGGAACTATTTTTCCCAATTTAACCACCAAGAGTCCGTCGCTGAAGTCGACTCCTCGTACCTCGGTATCATCTGAGATTGTCCAGAGCCTATTAAACGACCGCTGGGCCAATCCTTTATGGACAAATTCTCCATCAACTTCTGGTTCTTCTTTTTTGCCTTCCACATGTAATTTTCCAAACTCAGTATAGACTGATACTTCATCCTTCTTAAACCCCGCAAGGGCGATTTCGAGTCTCGATTCATGATTATTTAATTGTACTAGATTATATGGTGGATAATTTGACGTTTGAGATGGTGCATTAAAAAACCTATCTAGGTAGTCATCCATACCTATGCCATTTTGTCGAATCACCTTCATTAATTCTGGAAGGTTGGCAGTATGATACGTTGCTAAGTTAGTCATCTTAGTAGCTCCTTGTTAAGCGAGTTTGTGTTTTGTGATCCCTTACGGCGATCATAATTAATTATAACACTATACTACTAAGTATCAATCGTAAATACCCAATAATTGAGTTCGGGTATCTTCCCAATTTTTAACAGAGTACGGATAACCACCCATCTTTTTTACCGCTTCCCCTAATGAATGGTCATTTCCACCTTTCTCCATTCTATCACCAAAGAAATGTAACTCATCATCTTGAGAGAAATCTCTTAATATTTGACTCTTATCACTACCATAAGGTCCAATATCAAGACCTGTTTGTCCCCCAAGAGCAATAGACAATCCAGGAAATGCACTCTTAAGTCTATGTGCTATGTCTTCTCTCTCATTAGTATCTTTATCCCATCTCATATATTCTTCTCTACCAAGAAAAGGATCTTTATCCCTACCTAGAATACTAAAATTAACTCCACCAGGTCTTCTCTCAATATGATTACCATTACGAAGAGGGAATGAACTGTAATCTAATTCATCATATAAAAATCTTTCCACATCTAAAGGCAACTCCCACTCAGATCTATACACATTCTTATCACCCTCATACACATCACTGCCAGAACAATTATAAACCCTCTCACAATTATAATATAATTCAGGTGTTATTTGCTCTAAAGTCTTTTCTCTATCACTACCAGTAACTAGATATACCTCATTATTAAATGTGAATCCAAAAAAGAATGATAAAAACTCTTCATCAATTCTTTGTCTGCTAGGAGTAAGTGTCCCATCAACATCAAAAATAAATTTTTTCACCTTATATTTTTATACCCCAAATTAATTTACAATAATCTCTAATAGATCTGTCTGAAGAAAAGAATCCTGATCGTGCAACATTAATTAATGACATACGTTGCCATGACTTCCAATCTTTCCATGCACTACTCACTCTGTCTTGAGCATCGCAGTAATCAGAGAAGTCAGCAAAGACACAGAAAGGATCATGATTTAATAGATTATCTATCAATGGTCTGAAGGTATCTTTATCACCATTACTAAAGTGGCCACCTTTAATAAGGTTAACTGCTTCCCAAAGTTCTGGACTCATATAACTCTTAGGATCATATCCTTTCGCCCATAGATCTGCTATCCCCTTCTCATCATTACCAAAGAGAAAGAAATTATCTTCCCCTACAAGTTCACGTATCTCTACATTAGCACCATCAAGAGTTCCTATTGTAAGAGCACCATTCATCTGGAATTTCATATTGCCTGTTCCAGATGCTTCCTTACCTGCAGTAGAGATCTGTTCAGATAAATCAGCAGCAGGATAAACTTTCTCTCCTAACTTAACACTATAATTTGGCAAAAATACTACACGTAACTTACCATCCATATCAGGATCAGTATTAACTACTTCAGCAATATTACATATAAAATTAATAATATACTTTGCCATGTAATAACCTGGTGCTGCTTTACCACCAAAGATTACTGTTCTAGGAACAACATCAACTCCATTTTTAATTCTAAGATACTGTGAAACAATCCAAAGAGCAAGTAGATGTTGTCTCTTATATTCATGAATCCTCTTAACCTGCACATCAAACATACTTGATGGATCAACAGAAATTCCAAGTTCATCATGAATATAATTAGCAAGAGCATGTTTACCAAGAACTTTACAAGTTCCAAACTTCTCTATAAGATCTTCATCATCTATATGATTCTCCAAATTTCTAAGTTTCTCACCATCAGTAATCCACCCTGGTGCATACTCATCTAATACTTCAACAAGACCTGGATTAGCAGATGCTACCCATCTTCTAGGAGTAACTCCATTCGTTACATTCGTAAACTTATGAGGCCATAGATCATTAAACTCTGGCATTAATTGTGTCTTAACTAATTCAGAATGCAATGCTGCAACACCATTTACATGATGCGATCCTATGGTTGCCAGATTTGCCATACGAACTGATTTATTTCCACCCTCATCAATGATCGACATCTTTTCCAACATAGAATCATCACCAGGATAGTGAAGTCTTACTGTCTGTAGAAATCTTCTATTAATTTCATAAATGATCTCCATGTGACGTGGAAGAAGAGTCTTAAAGAGTTTAAGATCCCACTTCTCCAATGCTTCTGGTAAAAGAGTATGGTTAGTATATGATATGCTCTTACTTACAATCTCCCATGCTGGTTCCCATTCAAAATGTTTAAGATCTACAAAAATTCTCATTAACTCTGCTACTGCAATTGCAGGATGAGTATCATTAAGTTGAACTTGATACCTATTTGGAAACTCTTCCAACGGTACATTACACTTCTCCAAGTTACGTACCATATCATGAAGAGAAGCACTAACAAAAAAGAACTGTTGTTTTAATCTTAATATCTTACCAGCATCAGTACCATCATTAGGATAAAGAACCTTAGAGATAGTCTCTGATTGAACTCCCTGCTCAACAGATCCCATATAGTCACCTATGTTGAATGCATAGAAATCAAAGATCTCTGTGGCATCTGCTCTCCATAATCTTAACCTATTACAACAGTCAACCTTATATCCCAACTGCATTACATCATAAGGAACAGCAACTACCGTCTCAGCAGGAACCCAACGTACTCTATAATTATCTCTATCTGAAATATAATTCTCTACTCTACCACCAAAACCTACAAGAACAGATTCATCTGGTTGTGCAAGTTCCCAAGGCCAATCACCATGCAACCAGTTATCAGTGACTTCCAACTGCATATTGTCTCTGATAATCTGTTTGAACATACCAAACTTATACCTTATACCATAACCAGTAGCAGGTACTTTAAGAGTGGCAAGAGACTCCATATAACATGCAGCAAGTCTTCCTAAACCTCCATTACCTAACCCAGGTTCCTCCGCAGCATCAAGGACTTGCTCTAAAGTAAGATCATACTCTGATACTGCTTCTCTTGCATCCTTCTCCATCCCAAGATTAAGAAGATTATTACCAAGTTGTGGTCCAATTAAAAACTCTGCTGATAGATATGCAACTTCCTTTTCATTATTACATACCTCTGGAGTAAGATGATATGCCATCATCTGATCTCTCACAGCATAACATAATGCCATGTAGATATCATGTGATTTAGCAGTCTCAGGTCTTTTTCCTAGGGTATAATAAAGACGTTCAGTAATCCCGTTGGATAAATTATTCTTCAACTTTTTTCTTCTTGCTGCCTATATTATACTTGGTTTCTAGTATCCAGTCACCTTTATCTTTATATGATAACACTTTAATCTGGTTTAAGGGAGCAATATCTTTTATTTTCTCAGAGTCAACAATAGTAACTAGACCCCAATCAGCAATAAGTTGAGCAATACGATTACGACGCTGAACATCATTTTGTGTAAGATTAGCGTGTTTACCGTCGAGTGCAAATAATTCTTTAAAATGCACAAGGTAATATCTTCCCTGCTTGTGCAAGATGTGACATGATTGATATATCTTCTTCTCTTTTCTGGATGCTACACCAATTCTTGTTAAAGTCTCTCTAACCTTAAGGAAGTCATCAGGTTCACCCAAAGTTACTTCTACCATTTGGTCGGGTGCCCATTTTACTTCAGGCTCTTGAACCACACTCATTGTCTTCCTCCAGTTTCAAATTTAGATTTTATAAAATTAAGTTGTTCTTTTGTTAGGATTCGCAGAGCTTGTTTCGCTTTTTCGTTACTATAACCATAATAACGTTTTACCAAGTCAAGATCTTTGATTTCTTCTTTACGAAGCCAAGGAGAAAATCTCTTCTTGGATCTCAAGGTATTTAGCAAAAAATCATATTGTATCTTCTTATCAAGAAAATGATACTTATTCATCTCATTAGCAAACATAATTGCATCAAGATGACCAGAGAAACATCTATTGATGATGTATGGAGGATATTCCTTCTCTATAGAAGGATCTTCATCAATTAGATTCTTCTTCGTTTGATTGATCGAATTCAGCCAATCCTTTAATTCCATAATTAAGTAAAAGTAGTTCTTTACGTTTCTGTTGATCTCGCATATACTCACCAACAGATCTCATAGTATAAGTTAAATCAAATTCAGCGGCTGCCCATCCTTTAAATCTATCCTTTACAAGTTGATCTGAATTATAACTAATCATCATATCCATAGTATGATAATCACAATCATGAGCAAATTTATCATGATCAAATCCTTTATGCATAGATCCTTTCTTACCATAAAGATTATCCTTAATATCGTAAGGTGGATCTAAGTACATGAATAATCCCTCATGAACATCATTAGTCATTAAATGTTCATAAGAATATTGATTAATATGCCAACAAGAAATTAAATCAGAATAAGCAGGTAACTTCTCAATCCCTCTCATAGAAAAATTAGAAATAGATGCTTGTGTAGAAAATGATGAACTCTCAGTCAATCCACTAAATGAACACTTATTAACAATATAAAATGCCGCAGCACGTTCAGTATCATCAACACTTCTATCATTAATTACTTCTTTAGAATTGATAAAAAGTTCTCTTGCAGATTCTGGATCAGGATGTGTAGATTTATATTCTCTTATCCTCTCAGTTAATTCAATACCAAAGGTCTGAAGCTGAACCCAAAAATTTATTAAAGGTTCATACAAATCATTAACAGTAATCTTTAGATGAGGATATTTCTTTGTTATATGAATAGCTACACTTCCTCCACCAAGAAATGGTTCTCTAAATTCCACATAATCTCTAAGATCAGGAAAATATTGATCCATCTTAGTACAAGCACGAGACTTACCACCGGGATATCTAAGAGGAGTTTTTAATGATTTGAGAGACTTTATCATATCATCTTATAATCATAGGATGTTCTTCTTCCCAGAAATCAAGATGGCTTTTTGGTATACCAAAATCTAATACTATAGGAGCCTTTAATACATTATCAAGACTTTCCGACATTCTTCGGAAACCACCACCAACATACATCTGACCAGCAAATACTGTTATTGTAGCAGTACCCCAGAAGATATAATACCATCTAGATTTAACTTGATGTCTCTGTTTCTTTTTCAATTTCTTCATTAGATTCAGGATATTCAATAAGTAATCGTCGTGTTAATTCACCAGATGTAGTTATAATAGTTTGATCTATTACAGAAGTTGCTTTCAAAAATTCAGCAAGACGATCAATTTCAATTTGTTTTTGAGTTTTCATATTCTACCACAATTTATCTACTTTTTCTAGCCCTTTCATTACTCAACTGCCTTTCAAATTCAAATTTCATTTCCATCAATGAATGATTAAGAAAATCCTCCCATTCATTATCTTCTATAAGATCTTCTAAATGTGCGATATGTTCCAAAGCAAATACTAATTTAGTTTCATTATTCATTCTTGGCATAAATCTGTTAATGAAAAAATACTATAAAGATCTACATGAGCAGAAAGCATATTTCTATCTGCCTCTCCATCTTCTTGACGATCAACAATAGAAACTATTCTATCAACAACATAACCAACAGCACGTAACTTTTCTACTGCTTTGATAGCAGATCCACCTGTTGTAATAACATCTTCTAATACAGTAATCTTAGAACCTTCTGGAGGTAGTGGACCTTCTATCCAAGCAGCAGTCCCATGCCCCTTTGCTTCTTTACGAACAATTAAAGCATCAAGTTCACGTTCACCATACCATGCAGAAAGAGATACTCCACTCACTAAAGGATCAGCACCTAAAGTAAGACCTGCAACTGCTACAGAATCTTTCTCAATAATCTCTAAAAACAGATCACTTATTAAAGCAATACCATTACCACTTAAAGTAACAGGTTTACAATTTACATAGTGCTGACTTTGTTTTCCAGAAGAAAGTGTAAATTCACCTTTACGATATGCCTTATCTTTTAATATTGATAAAAGTTCTTCTCTATGAAGATCTTGCCAAGTTTCATTTTTCATTTTCTTGTTCTATAGTTTCAGAGTTTAAACCAAAATATAATCCAACAACAGGTATAGCAAAAATAGCAACTCTTGCAAATCCTGTTACTGCCAAAATAATGAATAATATTTTTGCATCTTTAGCGAAATGCTGTCTAAGACTTTTGAACATTTTGTTTTTTCCAAGATTCAATTAATAATTCTAACTCCTTTATTCTCTTTTCAGCCTCTTTAATTTTTTCTTCCAAATATTTCATGGCCAATCAAGCTCAACAGGTTCTACAACTTCCACACTAACAGGTTTATTTAAAAGATCTGCAATTTTATGATATGCCAATGCAGTAATTATCTGCGGTAATATAAAAGCAATCATTGCTACAGTCCAAAAAATGTAATAATTGGTTTCTTTTTTCTGAGTAGTCATTTAAATTCACACTCCACCATAATTTCAGTAAGACATGCAAGCATATTTATTTCCTGATCGGCAACGAACGCAGCTTGGTATTGATACTTGGCCAAAACAAGCACGGCAGCAGGAATAGTAGTAGGGACCAAGGATTCATAAAGATTATCGTAAATACGACGCAAAAGTACAGTAATATCATTGTCCATATTACTGTTGACCCACTTACGTACTTCAGAAAAGTTTTTTTCCTTAAGGTTTTTAATAAGTTCATTTACAGCAACGTCTGAGAACGACGCAAGTATCCCCGAATCAATTGTTCCCCCGACCGAGTACCTCTGACACTCATTAAGAACTCGTCTCCAATCAGGAAAATGTTTATTAATGAGTTGAACAAGAACTTTCTTATCGGCTTCAATCTTTTCTTGCTCCAAGATGTAGTTGAGTCTCTTAAAGAAGTCTGCAGCAATGGTTTGCTTCTCTTTACCCCTAATCCCAAATTCAACCACCGCACAACGGGAATGGAGTGGTTCAAGAATCTTATTTTTGTAATTACACGTAAAGATGAATCTACAGTTCCCCGCAAATTCTTCAATGAATGCTCTGAGCAAGAGTTGTACGTCATTACCTGTGTTATCTGCTTCGTCGATGATAATAACTTTGTGCTTTGCTTCTGACGCAAGCGAGACCGTTGAGGCAAAGTTTTTCGCATTATTACGGACGGTGTCGAGAAACCGCCCTTCGTCCGATCCATTAATGACATAAAAATCTACTCCCAGTTCGTTACAAAGTGCCTTTGCTACCGTAGTTTTGCCAACACCAGGAGGTCCAGCAAGTAACATATTCGGTATTTCGCCTTTATTTAGGAATTCTCTAAAGGTTTTCTTTATATTCTCTGGGAGAATACAATCATCAATTGTTTTGGGTCTGTATTTTTCAACCCATATAAAATCACTCATTATCAACCAAAGGTAGAATCAGGTTCTAAAGCAATGTAATATTTTAAATCATATTGGGTATTTGTAAACTTAGATAAAAGCTTAGAAGAAACTACAACATCATAAGCACCAGGAATAATCTTGATGTTCTCAACTTTAAAATTAAATACAAAATCTTTATCAGTTTCCCCAACCGTGATAGAGTATTCATTTGAAGTATCATTCTTCTTATCACGAACAACTAACTTAACTGCACCTGCATTACCAACAACACAGAAATCAGGAAGTTGATATACTGCTGCTGCTTTCAATAATTTTTCTAACGAAGTACTATCTAATTGAAAACGAACATCCTCAGAAGGTAGTGTAATCTCCTTCTCTGGTGGAGAAATAATTACATTAGGATCTGCAAAGAAATATCTTACTCTACGCTTACCTTCACGAATAGTAAGATAAGATTCTTCTTTAAAATCAAGATCAGGATCCTGATGCAAACCCAATCCATTCAAAAATTGATTTAAATCGTAAATACCAAACTCACGAGGAAATTCTTCGCCAATTTCTGCTTCCGCAAGAATATTCTTAGCAACAGAAATAGTACGGAGACTAGTTCCCTGTTTTACAAGAATAGAATTGTTAATACCAGCAAAATTTTTAAGAATAGTTAAAGTTTTGTCAGAAAGTTTCATAACCACGGGTCGTAATTTCATCGTTTTGAGTGTGTCCGCTAAAATAATAAAGAAGCAAAGAATAATGCAATGCTTTTAGTATATCACGTTTTGCCTGTCCTTTTTTATCATATCTACTCAGATACTTAATAGCATTTGATCTACAAAATGCTTCAGCATCACCTACAGATTCTATTAAATCAAGTGTCTGTACGTTGTTTGTTTTAGAAGTATAATGTCCACCATAAGTAGTGGAAATATAATCTTGAAGATCTTTAATACCTTTATCTTCCTCATACTTTCGTACTTCAGGTTTTTCAATAGAAGGTACTGGTGTACTAACCCCTCCAGCCATACTATCAGAAAGAGTACTGGAAAGAGTTGGATAAGTATCACCCTGAATTTCAAGTCCAGTTAGATCATCTTTCATCTTCTTAATAGGATATATTTCATCCATAGTTCCATTTAATTCCTCATAAAGTAAACTCCATGCATTAATCATTATAAGCCTCATCCTCCGCTTTGTCAAATTCAAAATCAGCATCCACCTTATCATACAATTCTAAGAAAGATTGCTTAGTATCGTCATCAAATCTGTTTACACACACTTGAATTGCTTTCTCCTTTTTACCAAAAATAGCATAAGCACGAATAATATGAACCAAACGTCTAGTACTGATAATCTCCTCAATCCCTCCATCATAGAAGGTCTTGCGGATAATGTCAGCCCAATCTACTAATCTCTTACAGAAAGCTTTATCATCCACACCTATACTATCAGCAACATTTAAAAGAATCTTCTGTTCCGATGTAGGTGCTGGATAATCCTGCTCAAAAGTTACTGGGAAGCGTTCAAGGAAGGCTTCATTGAGCACATTAGTTCCAATGAATCTTCCATCGTCTGAACCTTTACCTTTAGTATTTGCGGTTGCGATGATGTTAAATCCTTTTGCTGGTCTAACAAATCTTCCGATTTTTTTAAGGAAAATTCCATTACCCTCAAGGATTGGTTGGAGGCAGAGGATTTTGTTGCTGGCAAGGTCGATTTCATCAAGTAACAATACACACCCTCGCTCCATAGCTTCAATGACTGGTCCATTGTGCCAAACTGTGGCACCATCAACAAGGCGGAAACCCCCGATAAGATCATCTTCATCTGTTTCTATCGTAATATTTACTCTAATAAGTTCTCTTCTGAGTTGTGCACAGGCTTGTTCGACACCAAACGTTTTACCGTTTCCTGAAAGGCCAGTAATGAATGTAGGATAGAACAAACGGGCTTTGAGAATGGCCTTAATATCGCTAAAAGGACCAAACTTGACGAAGGTATCATCTTTTTCTGGGGTAAGATTTTCTGGTATAACAGAAGGAGCATTAAAAGATCTTTCAATATTTTCTACTGCTTCTTTTGTTATCTCAAGATTCCATTTACCTCTTGAGGTTTTGAATGGTTCAAGACGACGAGATACAGTCTGATAATTAATACTCCTAGAGGCACAAAATCCTCTAACATCAGCAGCAGTGATCTCAACACCATAGAGGGACTGAAGTTCATTAAGTAATTGTTTATCAGTCAAAGTAATCTTACGAGGCATAATGTAGCGTTTTATTTATGTGATTATTATAATACTAAAAAAGGGGTCATAAGACCCCTAGTAGACACTTTGTAAACTGGTTATTACATTTTCCAATTTCCTATCGAATTAGTTGCTCTAGGCTTTTCTTTTTTTAGTTTCTTAGGGGCATTAAGTTTCTTTGGTGCAGCAACAGATTTTTTCACTGTTGGTTCTACAGTAGCCTTAACTGTTGGCTTAACTGGAGGTTTTGGTGGAATGGGTTCTGGTACTGAAGTTCCACTAATTAAATCGCCAAATCTAGACATGAGTTTAAATTACAGTTCTGCAATGATATTTATCAAGCAACTAGTTCGATAAATTCACTCAATACTTTCTTATTCATCTTTTTAGTTTTTAAAGATTTAACAAATGCTCTTTTTATTTGAGCCTTGGTTGCATCTTCATTAACCTCAAATTCATCATCATTTGCCAAAGCAGTAGAAGATAAACCAAAATAAGTATGGTATCCAGAATTTTTAATAGCAAAAGATTTTTCCTTCTTCCATCTCTTCATTATCTTATTATATCCCTCATCCTCATATCCAGTATAACGTCGAATAAATTGTCCAGCATCACGACTATTAAGAACCCTAATCCCAATAAAATTAATATCAGAAAAACTCTGACGTAAATCCTTAACTAATAAATCAGTTACATCTGCCCAATATCCCATACCCTCACAGGAATAAGTATATCCAGTTTTACGATTCCTTATTATACAACGATCATGAACGTAATTACTTCCCATAAAAGGATCATGTTCCCAATGACGTTGTATCTCTCTACTATACCTTATAGGAGCAGCTTCTCCATCAGTAAGAATTATACATTGAACTTTCTGAATTTTATTTTCTTTTTTAAAATGCGGAAGAATCTGGTGTAAACAAATTAAAGCTTCATTTAATGGAGTTCCAGAAAGATTCATCCCAATAGGAACATTAAATGGGCAATAAACATTATGAGTAAATGCACAAGCAATACGAAAAATATTTTTCATTTGCTCTTCTAATACTTTACTCTTTACCTTACTAGTAAATAAATTCATCAAAGAAAAAGTCTCTTCAATCAGAACAAGCCCCTCTTTTTTCTCATAACGCTGCTTAGTATAATCTGTAGGATGGCTATTAGTAAGAGCATATACCTCAAAGGGTATATTAACCTTCTTACAGAACCATAATAGATTATACATCTGTTTAATCGTATCCAACATCACATGTTGCATAGATCCAGACCAATCTAAAAGAAAAACTAATCCGTGGTTTTTCCCATCAGGAACAATACTAACCTTCTTAAAAAGGTCTTCATTGAATCTATACGTATGAAGCTTTTCTGTAGAGAGGATCCCAGTGCGACTTGTACTAGCACGAGAATAATTGTCAGCTGCTTTCCTACATTCAAATTCTTTAACAAGATAACTCACCTCCTTTTGAGCACCCTTCTTAAACTTTATAAATTCACTATCAGTTTCTTCAAATAAATCTTGAAGAAATACATGTTCTGATTCATCCCATAACTTTTGTTGACCTATAAAATCTTCACCAATCTCATCATGAATTAATTTATTAGAAATAATAACATTTTTCAAATCTACTGTGGGCAATTCAACATAAACATTTTCAAGGTTATTTCTATTATCATTCAAATCTTTAATAGAATCTTCAAGAGAATTAAGGGTTTTTATCTCAATATCACTACCTCTCTCTTGTTGAGCAGTTCCACCATAACCCTTCTCCATCGCCTTCTCAACTTCTTGATCAGTCATTTCATGACCAGATTCATCAAGTTCATCCTCAAGACTTCTTTCTCCATCATCAAAAAAATCTTCTTCAAAATTACCATCACCATCAGAATCAGGTTCAATAATTTTAGATTTCTTTTCTTCCACTTCTTCTTTACAATATTCATATAAAACAAGTGCTGCTTTTTTTACATCAGTAAAAGTTTCACACTTTTGAATCATACCGATAATCTGTTTTTCAACAATTGAAAAATCCAAAGGAACGAACGAACCCACCTTGAAATATAAATTAGCCCGATCAGCAAGATTAAAATTAGTAAGATCTTCATCATTTAATTCAAAAAAATCACGATCATTAAGTTCATTATATCCATTATAAAATGATTTGGCAAGACCTGGATATTTTCTCTTCATCAATTTCTCAATTCTTGCATCCTCAACAATATTAACAAACGAAGGAGGTACTTTAAGTTCTAAAAACCAATCCTCATCGGGAGTAAATAGCGCATGTCCTACCTCATGTCCAACTAACATATCATATACATTATTACTTGCTTTCTTCCATTGTGGAAGGATGAGAACGCGGGTATGAACATTAAACTGAGCAGTATCCACATTCTTATGCTCAACAATAATATCTTCTGTGGCAAGAAGTTTAGCTAGTTGGGATTTGATTTCGTGCTTGACTACCATTGCTTACTCCTCAATTTCTTAACAAGACGAATAGCTTCATTAATATCCAAATCCCATCCTTCATCACCTTTATCAACTAAATGTTTAACAATGACTTCATCTGCTTCCTCTTTCATATAGATGGCAGAAATAAGTGCTTCAGAACAGTAATCTTCATAGGTTGCATTCCAACCTAAATCCGATGGGATGTGCATAGTGCTTTGTTTCGATTGAACCTATTATACGACGAAACCCTGCGCTTGGCAGGGTTCATGTGACACTTTTTAAAGTGGGCAAGTCTTGCTTTCGCTTGCCTCAACGCTTGTGGTTTAAGTTTTCGTTTTTGCTCTTTTCTAGAGTGATGTTGCCAATTCGGGAGTTGCATCGTTCGATACGGATTCCAGTATATTTATTGTAGGAAACCATCCTAACGATGTCAAGGCAGATGTGTCAGCACACAAACTGTCTGGTTCATTAGGTGTATATTCTTTAATAGGCAGATAATCCATACCCATTGCTTTTGCAAGATCTAATACTGAAGTAGATTGTCCTGTTCCAATATCAATATGACCTACATACTCACTAGTCATTATATAAGCAATTGCACTACAAACATCATTAACATGAATCCAATCCCTCTTATGTCTTGTAAGATATGTTGCTGTTTTATCTTTTAACATCCGATATAACATATCTTCTCTACTACCTTCCTCAGACCAAACATTAAAAAATCTCATACCAACACTATTAGGTGGTGCCATAAGTTCATTTGCTTTCTTTGTTATTGCATAAGGATTCTGCCACCACTCGTGTGCTCCAGCAGAACTTGCATACAATAATCTAACGTTGTTCTCCCTACAGTAATCAAATATAGGTTTCGACTTCTCTACATTATTATCCCAAAACTTTTGTGGGTTATCCACACTGTCTCTTAGTGCAGCATAGGCTGCAAGGTGAATGATTACATCATAATGTTTAGCAAACATACCAGAAGGTCCAACCCAATCACCTATATCATCAGGTCTATCTAATCCCTCTACCAAATAACCATAACCTTGTTCATATCTGAGATCATTAAAGACACGACTTCCAATAAATCCCTTATATCCAGTAACTAAAATCTTCATAGTCATAAAACTCTACTAAACCCCTTTGCTTTATCAAATTTTATCACATTATCAAACTTATCATGCAAATCAGTCTTGTGAGATATTACAAAAATATTTGCACCTTTTATTATATAACGAATAATCTTTAAGAATTCTTCTGTTCCAAATCCATCAAGAGAACTATCAAATACTTCATCCATTATTAGTAAATTTGTATTAGAAGAATTCTTTACTCTCGCAACTTCCCTCCAAGTAAACAAAAGTGCCAAATCAATCCTCATCTTCTCACCTTCACTAAAAGAAGAATATGAAAAATCCTCATGAATCGGTGACTGTACCGTTTCATTAAATTCCTCATTCAAAGTAAAATTGATATAAAAATCCATCAGCTGAAGGTAACGATTTACCTGCTGATTAATAAATGGTAGATACTTCTTGATGATTTTTGTTTTTACTCCATCATCCTTAAGTAAAGAATAAGCAAAATCATAATAAGTAATCTCTTCTCTCTTGGTTGCTAATTCTTCGATTGTCTTTTGGAGGTTTTCTTTAAACTCAGCTAATTTGTCATGCTCAGTATTTCTGTCTGCAAGTTGGTCGGTAAGTCTCTGAATTTCCGATTCCAGATCTCTGATTTGTCGTTGACATCCAGAAATCCTAGTATTGTTTTGAGAAATGCCATTGTTGAGTTTAGTAATCTCCTTTGTGAATTGGTTAAAGTGACGTTCTCGTTCTTGTTCAGTTTTGATGCTTTGTTCCAGGTCTTCAAAACCCTTCTGCAGCTCCCGTGCTTTATTTTGAACGTCTGCAATTCTATTTACACGAAAATCTTCCTTAAGAGATTGTGTACATGTAGGACAGACTACATTTTCCTCAAAAAACTTATGTTCTTTGGCAATCGTTGCTACTTTTTGAGTAATTTTACCTTTAAGATTATTAAGTTTCACTAACTTTTCACTAGCACCAGTAACATCTTCTTGCTCCTTTAAAGCATCCTCTATATTAGATTCTAACAATTGATTATGATCTATATGAGTATCTGCCTCAACTGATAGTACTTTAATTTTATCATGCTTTTCTTGTATATTTTCCTTACTTTGTTCTTCCAATTCCCTAATAAAATTATCCTGCATTACGATCTTATCTTTAATATTATCTTTCTTAAGATTTAAAGTTTTAGTTTGATCTTTCTTATCCTTAAGAATATCTCTAATAAGACTATTCATTGCAGAGAATATACGAATATCTAAAAGATCTTCAATCACCTCTCTACGATTAGAACTTGTCAATTGCATAAAAGGTACAAAAGTACTACTACCTAAAATTACAATTTGTGTAAAGGATTTATAATTTAATTTTAAAATACTTTCTTCTAATATTCTCTGATTTGCTCTATCATCCGCCTCCTTATGTAAGGGATTTCCATTAACTTCAATATCAAAAATATTTGGTTTTATACCACGACGAACAAAATAATCTCTATTGTTAGCATTGAATTCTATCTCAACAATACAACCCTTTTCATTTGTAGTATTAACTAATTGTGGTTTATTAATTTTACGAAATGGTTTATTAAAAAGGACAAAAGTAAGAGCATCAAGAACAGTACTCTTTCCAGCACCATTAGTACCAATAATTAAATTGGTATTATTTTTCACAAAATCAATTTCAGAAAAATGATCTCCAGTAGAAAGAAAATTTTTCCAACGAATTTTTTTAAATGTAATCATACTTTAGGAGGAATCACTATATCATCTGGAGTAATTATTGTATATTTGTAATTATGTATTTTACAAGTTTTTATAGCAAGTTCATCATCAACCTCAATAACTTGCATGGGTTTATCATACTTATCATCAAGTTCCAACATTAAAGAATACCTTTCAGCATCATCCTCAGCCTGAAAAAGAAACAAAACTTTATCTCCATACTCATCTTCTACAGCATAAGCACCATCATCTTTTCTATTTTGAAGTGTGAGAAGAAACATCATTCTACCTCGCAAGCTTGCTTATAAAGATCTTGAAAAATATTCTTGATAATATTCACATCATATTCACATTCAGATTCTTCAATATAACGATTTAAAATAGAAAGAGTATTTTCATCCTCATCAATTTCAAAATCTTCATTTTCTTGAATGTCAAAATTCTCAATAATCTTAAGATCTTCAATTCCAACAGAATATAACTTATCAATAAACTTTTCAAATAATTTTGGTTTAGATTTTTTACGAACAATCACCTTTAGAATTTTATTTTCATACTCTCTTACGTCAAATGTTTGATAAGGTGTATCATCATAGTATATGTTATAAAATAATTTATATGGATTGTTAACTGGAGTATGAGTGAGGTCTTCCGTATCAAATATATGAAATCCTCTTGGATCATTTACATCATTCCAAAACATCTCATATGGATTACCCAAATAAAATATCTTTCCATCATCGGAACGAGTATGGAAATGTCCAGAAAATACTTTATCAAACTTATCAAAAACTCTAACATCCATACCAGTTTCCATCATATGACCACGAGTTGCCCTAAACCCATTAACCTCAAGATGTCCCATCACAACTCTACTGGTGGTCTTTTTAATTGCATCTAGACTATGTTCATAATTTTCACTACAAATCCAAGGTAAAAGAAGAATCTTTAATTTATCTATCTTAATTTCTATTGCTTTAGAATAAGTTTTAATATTTGAATAATCCTTTAATAAAAGTTCTGGTGAATTTACTTGATTGGTATCTTTATAATAACAATCATGATTACCAGTAATAGCATATACATTATACTTCTTAAGTGGTTCAAATACAACTCTCTTTGCCCACTCTAAACTTTGATAATCAATAGACTTACGACTATCAAATATATCGCCCATATGAACAATAGTATCTATTCCATGCTCCTCTAAAGATGGAAAAAATACATTAGTATAAAATTTCTCAAAATACTCATGAAGATGCTTAGATCCCTTACGAGCACCATAATGAGTATCAGTAATTATAGCAATCTTCATCTACCAGTCTTATACTGAATATTATCTTTAATTGAATTGTAATCAGAACTACTACCAGCAAGAGCAGTATCATCAACGACCATTACTTCATCGAATCCTGTTCTTTCAATAATCTTTGTTTTAATGTCTAATTGCTTTTTCTCTTTTTGAATTCTTCTAAGAAAAGCATAGTGAATTATTTGAGTAAAATAAGCAAATGGATTCTTTGATTTCTCTGGATCAAAATTGTGAATATATTGAACACAATTCTCAATTCCATCGGATATCATATCCTCACGAAACATATAATTTACAAAATTAGGTTTATATGATAAATGGGTAGCAATCTTTAAAAAACACTCTCCAAGATAATTTGTAATTCTTGGTTTTGGTAGATCATTTTCTTTAGCATGTGCTACTTTTTCTCTATGGACAATAAGAGCTTGCAATAATTCTTTATTATTTACATAATGTTCCGACTTCTTCTTTGGCATGAGATCATTTTCCTTATCTTATAACATGTAGATATTATAACATTTCTTTCCAAGCTTGACAAGTTCCTTAATTATCAGTAGAATAACCTTTGTGAGGGTTGATGAGAAGTATATTAGCTTTCTTTAGTTTTAGGTAACTTATATAATTCTTCCAATTTTTTACGAGCTTCTCCTACTGAAGATACGTATCCCATTTCATCAGTTATACCAACTTGGCTACTAACATTATTAAATACATGACTTGTGTCATTATTTAAGTAATTATTATAAATTGCAATAAGTCTTTTATCTTTAGATTCAGTCATTGTAACAACTCTATCTGGTTTAATCATAAAAATATCTTCATCAGATAATTCTATCCAAGGTGTTATTTTAACCAGCTGATTTCCATGATGAAATATATTTTTAATTACTACAGGATTTTGTAATATAATGACAGAATCATCATAATTTTCGTCAATAGAAACTAATGCGAAGATTTCTTCACCAGTTATGAGTTTTATTATTGAATAAAATTCTTCTCCCATTTCTGTCATTAGTTTTTAAGAGGTACGTTTACAATATCATAATTAAAATTTTCTTCATTATAAACTTTGATTCTTTCTATTAGATGATTTAAAGTGTAATTTTTTCTAGATTTATAACAAATATCATCAGCAATATCATATAAAGTTGCTTTCACTTTTCCGTTACCTTTTCTGAGTACTCTACCAATTGACTGGAGGTTTCTAATGCGGGACTTGCTAGGCGACGCAAAGATGACGTTGTGCAGCCGCTTAATGTTAATGCCAGTAGAAAAAGTGCCGTAAGACGCAACGATGATTGCATTGTTTTCTTGTTCAGTTATTTCACGAATTCTTTCTCTATCTTCTGTTGCTACACCACCGTGAACAAAGAATACTTGACGATTTTCAATATGATTACTACTATTTATTAGATCGTATAGTGGTTGACCATGTCCTTCCACCCTAGCAAATAATATAAGTGTATTACCTTTTAAATCTAAAGCAAGATTTTTAATAAAGTTATTTCTACGATCATGAGTAATAATATATTGAACTTCATCTTCAAAGGTTTCAAATTTATTTGGTGGGTGTTTCAATAGAAGTACATTAATATCTAATGTAGCAACATGTCCCTTTTTCATTAATTCATCAGTTTTAATGATTTTATAAGATGGTCCAAATAATCCTTCTAATACCCACTTATGTGTTTGAGAACCATCAAGAGTTCCTGTAAATCCAAACCTATACTTAGTATCTGCAAGTTTAGTCATTATAGATACTAATGATTTTGATTTAAATTGATGCGCTTCGTCACCAATTACTACACCAAATTTTGAAAAATAGTTTCTTGGTAATTTGTAAATTGATTGCCAAGTTGTAATAATAACTTGAGCATTTGTATCTCTTTCTTTACCCGCATATATCTTGTGACAAAATGAACCAACATCCCAACCATAATCCTGAAAATCCTTGTACATCTGCTCTACGAGAGATGTCGTTGGAACAATTATCAATATTCTTTGATGCTTGCCTATGTAATATCGCACGAGGGAATATATCATCAGAGACTTTCCTGATGCAGTGGGAGATATCAATAGCTTACGATTATGTCTTAAAGCATCATATACTCCCTCTACTTGATAGTCCCTAGGTTTATGTTTACAAATCGCATTCATATAATCCTTAACACCCTCAAAGGAAATAAGTTCGTTAACCTCAAACGGGGTGCCGTAGTACTCGTTATTTTCAAATTGGTAGGTATATCCGTGGTCCTTGCAAAACTGAATAATTTTATCTAATAATCCAACATATATTTCTTTCGTATTAGTATTAAATAATCGTATCTTACCATCCCAAAATTTCTTCTTATAAGCAGGTGAGAACTTTGCTCCAGGTACTTCAAATGTAAACTGGTCTGCTAATTCATAAAACACATGAGGTTCTGCTTCTACACGCAGAAATACCTCATTCTTTTTTGATATAGTCAAATGTGACATGATCCTAGATCAATATCAAATATTTAGAGGCATAAAAAAAGAGGCATTACTGCCTCAATTCTTATTTTTAAATTTTAATTATTCGCTGATAATCTGATCAAACCATTGATTGCTCATACCCTTAATAATATCATCTGCATTTTTTTTATCTTCGGCATATCCTTCGTCAATTAGATGCTTAACTACCACATCATACTTCTCATGGATTGCTTGCATTTCTTTAGGAGTAGGCTTCATTTTAATATTTGACTCTGCAATTATATTTAGCTAAATCCAGATTGAAACTTATGCCATTCTATTGAATTTTTTATTTGATACGTTCTATTTCCTATGGTTCTAATAATTTCTTCTAAAAATTTTAACGTAGTATCATGATATCTAACTTTTAATTCTGCTTTGATAAGTCTATCATCAGCATCAAGATACCTCTGTAATGCATCCTTTTCTCTTATCTTATATGGGAAAGGTTCTTCAGCATAAACTTCTGCAGGTGCCTTTCCTGCGTAATAATTATATCTTTCCAAACGAACTTTATTATGAGATTCTCTTGCCTTTTCACGCATCAAAGTAATAGTATTATAGATTGTATAATACTTTGCATGTAATTGTGGAATTTTTAACGATTCATCATGTAGATTATCAGGATCAATGACAGCATCTCGCTCCCACATCTCCTGAATTTTTTCAAGATTCATAAAGAATTGCCTTTAGGGTCAGTTATATTGTAGATAGTATACTTAAAAGTTACCTGTGCTGTAAAATAGTTTACATCATCCTCTGCAGCATTAAATTCTAATCCAGTTAATGAAACTGGGAATAAATCTGTGAAACTTACTTTAGCAATATCTTTAAAATTACTATTTAAAATATGAAGTGTACCATCACAATATTGTAATTTAGTATCTTTAAGATTATCTACATCTGTTGTTTGAGTTTTATATTCTTGATAAGACTCTGGAAAACCAAGACCTCTTAACCAATTTTGAACCATCATATAATTTTTTAAGTCTTCATCAACCAAAAAAGATATTGAAAAGTCATCAAATAATAATTCATCCCCAGGAATATCAATATTCCTAAGTGGAGTTGTTTGAACAGCGGTTCCCAAATTAAGACCAGGTACTGTTGCTGAATTTGAGAAAAAATCTAATTTCTCTTTAGTTGATAACTTTAAATTAAAACCAACTGGAGAAAGATAATTTCTATTTTTAAGTTGACTATCGTAAAAATTTCTACTACTCATCGTTTATTCACTCACTACTGTGGAGTTATTAAATCCACCATTTTTACCATCAGGATTGGCAATTCTAGCATCAGCATCTGCCTGAGCAGAATATTGCTTTCTATCAGCGTAATCTTGTGTCCACTTATTACCACCTTCA
>VTLG01003549.1_pt1 | contig 29565 bp, 39 predicted proteins | sample 4694571 | NCBI WGS metagenome assembly VTLG01 (sample SAMN12604809, study PRJNA352737) | marine metagenome | biome: ENVO:00000447; feature: ENVO:00000209|ENVO:00000569|ENVO:01000036; material: ENVO:00002151; isolation source: viral sequences binned using virsorter ...
TTCTATATGCGGGCATAAATTTATGACCAGGTACTTCGAAAGTAAAATATTGTACTAGTTCGTAGCAGATACCAGGGTTATCGCATTCTATTTTTAAATAAACTTCATTCAGTTTAGATATGTGAATTCTGTAATGTGCCTGGTTGTCCATAATCACCTCTTAATAATATATTCCATGATATACTAATTCTAGTTTTGTCTGTTACTGGCACCCAATGTGTTAACCAACTTGGAAAAATTAAACCAGCACCTTTTTGAGAATCAAATGCCAACATACTAGCATTTGACTGTGTTACCTTTGTAACATTTGTTTGAAAAACACTTGCCTGTGGTCTTGGGTCAAAAAATTGTATTTGTGAACCACCCTCTAGATAATACACGCCAGAAAAAATATTATTTGAATGTGTGTGTGGTGGATGTACTTCACCTTTAATTAATTTATTTGCCCACATACCTGTCATTTCAATACTTTCATATTTGTAATTTAAATCTTCACATATTTTTTCAGTTATAATACCAATTGAATTTGCAAATTTTGGTATGTCAATAAACAAATTATCTGTTGTTTGAATAATAAGTTCTTCTCTAGATTTTTCTATATTATTTAATTTATTAATAACTAAATTATATTCTTTCTCATCCATGTCAAATTCAAAAGAATTTATTATGGTAGGAAATAAACTGTGTTTTATTACATCAACCATGATACAATACTCCAGCGTGTTCCTGACTTAACTTTTTTAACTTCATGAGGAAACATAAAGTTTGATGGGAAAATAATAGCATCACCCCTTTTAATATTTAATTGTAATTCTGACACGATAAAATCACCACCTTTAAAATCATCATTTAAAAATAATAAAACTGTTGCTTGTGGATATCCATATTTTTGACCATGACTATGATGTATATTATCACAATGTAAACTCATGTATCCACCTTTCTCATATTTATTCAGTCTAAAATCAGTTGTCTTTTGCACGACAAAATCTCTATTAGATTTTTTAACTTCTTTTGTATATAAGTCAGCTACATTTGATACACACTCTTTTAGTTCATTGTAAAATGGTTGTTTGTTACGAATCCATATCTCATCCATTTCTACTCTTTTTTTATCTGGTGACAATCCTTGATGTGTTGAGTATGTTGATTCAGTATAGTTGAAATCTGTATTTACAATATTATCGCAAAGAGAATCCGACACTATATTTTTGTAGTGTCCTATCCAACGATAATAATTTTGCATTTCTAAGTTATCCTGTTCGTTTTGAATACTATACATGTTCTTAGTTGAAAACACAATCTGCTAATGGGTTGTGCTTGATGTGGTAAGTTAGCATCAAACATAATTATTCTGTTTCCTTTATTCACAAAATGTTTTTCTATTTCTGTTACATCATCATTATAGATAGCAGTTCCCCCACCCCAATCTATTTTCCAATCCAATCTAGGATAATAAATTAAAGTAACATCACCATCATCCCTGTGTATGTGTGGTTCTATTCCATAAGTATGAGCATTTAAATATGCTCTCTCTAATTCTAATGTAGAATCTAAATTTTTTATATTATTCCAAATAGGTTCTATAAAATCGTGTCCATTTAAATTACACTCATCTATGTTATGTCCACAAAAGACATGCCAATGTTTTTGAGTTCCATTTGGTTTACTATCATAATCATATTGCCATTTAACTTCTTTCATTTCAAAGTCTATAAGTTGTGCAACATGTTCCTCTAGAAAATTATCATAAAAATTATACATGTTGTTTCTCTAATTCACGCCATTGTTTTCTCATTGTTTTATATGTTTCATCACTTGTAACTTTATCTCTCATCTTTTTAAATATTCTTGCAGATTCAGCTTTATCACAAGTTAAAGCATCCTTTTCTTGTGGTTTTACATTTCCAAACTCATCATACTTTTTACCATCTCTGTGATTGGCATATCTTCTTGCTCTTGTGAATCCCATTTCTAAAAACTTACGACACATATCCATACCTACAAAGTCTTCTTCTTTTTTGTAATGTAAATACATGTGATATATTTGTCTTGAAGATTTTTCAGCAATATTTGGTGTTTTAAACTTCCAATAGTAACAGATATCATCTGTGTATGGTCTAACTAATAATACACCCTGTTCACCACGACCAATACGATATCTTGTATCATTTGGTTTAAAGTTTAAATTTTTATAATCTAGTTTGTAATCAAACTCAATCATTACATCATTCCAGCTTCAAACGATTTCCATTGTATTGCATTTTTAATATCCCATCCTCTAGATGTGATAGATTTAAGGACACCATCAAGATATTTAATTACAGTTTCTAGATATACTATTTTATTTTCTATGGTTATGATTTCTTCATCTGATTCTATATAAACTGATAAATCTGATTTTAATACTTTTAGGTCAAATGGTTTTGTTTCATAAATCTTTGCGTCTGCCTTTCCACCATAGTATTCCCATTTCTGCCTATATAGTATTTTGTAATCACTTTTTGCTTTATACATGAGTAATTCAAAATTAGATTTGGTGTCTAAATATTTTGTGTATAGTTCTTGATTTTTTAAAGATTCTGTATCAAGTCTTTCATCATTTACTTTCAAGTCATTGGCGACTTGAACTTTTAGCTCATCTAAGGTCATGTTCACTCCTTATCATTATATTGTTTAATTATTTATAGTGTTTTTATTTCGTATATTTTGTATTTAAATGTTACTTCTGCGGTTAAGTATTCAACATCAGTTTGATTTTGTGAATAGTCTAAACTACTTAAGCTTGTAGGAAAACAATCCTCAAAACGACACTCTACGACAGGGTTGTTTTTGTTAGATAATACAGTTAAGACTGAATCACTAAACATAGGTGAATCAGATGTTATTGGTTTTACATCACCTATATCACCACTTGTGCCAACAGTTGCTTTTGGTAAATTGGATGTGGCACTTCTATGTGTTTTAAACTGTTCTCTATTTTTTGGAAATCCTAAAGACGCTAACCAGTTATGTATCTCAATATAATTTTCTAAATTTTCATCTACGATAAAAGTAATATTTAAATCATCATAAGTTAATTTTTCACCTGGTAGTGGTATGTCTTTTAGAGGTGTGGCATAAGTTGCATCTCCTAGTGTTATACCTGGTACATTAGCAGATACAGTAAAATATTGAACTTTAGGTAATTGATTTATTAGAAAACGAAACTGTGTAGGACTTGTATAGTCTAACTTAGTGGGTTGTCTGTTTAGTGGTGATGTTTCTGTTACCATAGTGTATTATTTATAATAAAAGAAAGGGGTAGACATCTCTAACCCCTTTCTCAAATACTATTTATAAAGTAGTATTATTTTTTAGCTGAACGAAGACCTAAGTCTACATTACCAGCATCTTGTAGAACATCGCCCGCAAAAGGTGTACCTTCGTAACCAACTTCCTTATTGATTCTAGAAGCTATTGCTCTTTCCTCATCAGTTGCGAAATGTTCATCCCAAGCAGCTAGTCTTTTTCTCATATACCAATGCCAGATTGGTGGTACGAGTGCTATAAAGAATACTACAAAATAACCCCAACCTGTGTTAGGACATCCGACATTTTCTAGTTCCCAGAAATGAGTTTCTCCTCTATCGTGATGGTCAGCTTGTCTGCCGATTTCGATAAAGAACCACGCTGTGAACGCAGTTGAGTTATCCCAGTTATGTCTGTAGTCTATAGGTTGGTCTTTAACACGAATTAGACCATAGTGCTCTAAGTAGTTAAGTGCTTCTAGTTCAAAGTTTGAGATTCCCCAAATTGTTGCTAGAACAGCCATACCTACCCAACCACCAGCTGCAAAGAATAATGCGACTGTTGGAACAGCCATCAAGTATCCACGAATCCAGCGGTTTTGCCAAGAAATGAAGTTTACACCCATTCTTGAAAGTCTTTCTTTTTCCATGTTAAATAAAAATTTAGATTGACCTAGATATGATAGTGGATAGTGACCATAGATTGTTCTACCACGAGGTGCAGTAGCTGGGTCATCTTCACTAGCAAGTTCTAAGTGATGATTGTATACATGTGCGTAACAGAAATGTGCTGAACCTGAAAGTGCCATCATCAGTCTTGAAATTGTAAATCCAAATCCTTTAGTATGAGATAACTCATGACCATAAATGATTCCGATTCCAATAAAGATACCAGATGATAATGTTGCACCGATAAGGTTAAGACCTGTTATACCTTCATGCATTACTAGTAGGCCAGGAATGATTTCCATGATTACCGCACCTTCTGCTCCACCTAGAGACATGTAAGAGAAAACTCTCCAAGCCATAACTAGTTGAAATAGTACGAATACAGGTAACATGAAATACATTGTTAAGTTTTGGAAAGTTGGCCAACCTAAAGTGTCGCCATTTTCATCAAACCCAACGCCTGTTGTTTCGAATTTAGTAGCGATATCTACTAACAGACCTACGAATAGTAAAACTACTCCTAGCCATGCCATGATACCACCTACTAATACACCAGCACCAGCAACGATAATTAGAATCGGAGCTAGTAGATAGCGCATATTAAGTAATAATTGTCCCATTTTCTTATTTCCTCCCAAGAAGAATGGATTATTGTGCCCCCTACGGGCTTACAACAAACTAGACAAAATGTCGCAAGGAACCTTTTGTCAAAGGGGGAACGACAGGCGTTCTAGTTTGTCAATGATAGTATTTAGTAGTAATAAAACCCTAACATTCACTTTTTATTCAATAAAATCAATATGTTAGTTTATTAGTAGATACTAATTTAGTATTATCACTATTGGTACCACTATATCAGGTGATACATACTTTGTCAAGTGTTTGTTATGGACAAATAGTAAATATAAGAGATTACTAATATAGTGACAAATATCCATATTATATTCATGGATTTGTCTATCAATCCAAAATCAGTTCCTATAGCAACTAACACTATTGTTATCATATATGATGATACTAATAGTAGAGGTAGTATTAGTAAATCTTTCATTTAATTATTTAGAGGAAATAAAAAGGGGCTCCGAAGAGCCCCTAATCATTTGGATAAAGAAACAATCTTACATTAAGTTTGTTACTTTAACGCGTCTGTAGTATTTGTTAGTATTAGCAGTAATACTTGTTGATTCTGCTGTACCAGCTGATATCACTCCTGTATGGAATGGGTTAGCAGCAATACCGTAACGAGTTTTAAATCCAATTTTTGGTTGGAAAGTATTCTCACCTACTGCACGAACCATTTGTAGTGGTACATATGGGCAGTAGAAAATACCAGCGTCATATGGTGATGTACCTTTATATCCTACAACATAGTATTGTGAAGCAGCGACATTCGCAGCATATGGGTCAACATACACTTTGAATCTACCATTCATAACACCAGCGAATGTTGTAGATGTATCATCAACATTTAAGTTGTTGTTTAGAGCAGGTGTGTAATCTAATACTCCAGCCATTTGTAACGCAGACGCTACATCAGCAGAACATATGATTATGTTACCTTTTCCTCTACGAGTTTGTTGTCCAACAGCGTTAGCATCTCTTTCAAGTGCAAACATTAAACCTTTGAACTTCTCAACACTCCAACGACCATTTGAATCTGTGTCTAAATCAAAGATTCCAGCAGTTGTTGTGTTTACTTGAGCACCTTTAACAGCAGAGATATAAATGTCTCTAACTACTTCACGGTTAATCTCAGCAAGAATCTCACCAGATAAAATGTTAGCGAGTTCTGTCTCAGCATCTAAACCATGAATTGCTTTAAGGTCTTGTGCAAGTTCCATTGTATACTCAGCTTTTAGAGCACGAGTAACAGCGGTTACTGTTGTTTTTTCTATACTGAACGCCATTTCAGCAAAAGAGTTTGCAGCAGCATCCCCTAGAGCTTCACCTTGTGCTGTACTCATACCAGTTGGTGATAAGTATGTACCAGCAGATGGGCTGTCGTTTAGTGTTGCAGGGTTTGAACCTGTCATAGCAGATGATGTTAGGTCTCCAGCTGCGTCATCATTAGAGAAACCTGAATCCGCTTCATCTCCGAGTGCTTCAGCACCATCCATAGAAGCGAATCTTGCTCTCATAGCGAAGATTAAGCCAGTAGGTCCTGTCATTGGTTGTACACCGCAGACATCATATGCTATTAAGTTAGGCATTGAGCGTCTAACTAAAGATATTAGAATTGGGTCCCAGTTCTCAACATCTCCACCAGTTGCATTAGTTGGAGCTGCTTCTGAAAGGAAGTTCCTGTCTTCTTTAATAGCTTTTTCTTGGTTTTCAAGAATTACTGTAGTTACTGCCCTTTTGTATGCATCATCAATTTTTGGTAAATCAGGATGTGCAAGGACTGGCGACCACTTTTCTTGAAGACTTTCTGTTTGAAACATATGTTTTCTCCTATTATTTTATAATTTACTTAGTTGCACCCGTGTCAAAACCTTTTCCATGATTGCTTATAGCTTTCGTATACGCAGCCATAGAATCCGTCATGTCAATGTCCTGTGCAGGGCCAGTTTCTACATTATCTATTGTCTCAGTAGCTTCCTTTTTAACTTTAGGGAAATAACTTTCCTTTAAAGTATCAAGTTTACCTTTGAAGCTTTCTTCATCTTCGAAGTCTACATCTTGGGTTAGCTCTTTGAACTTTTCAATCTCTGTGTCAGCTAAATCAGAAGTTGATTCTGAAATAACTTTATTACGAGTTAGTTCATCATTCGACTTTTTAAAGTTGATTGATTCTTCTAAAGTTTTATTAACTTTCTCTTCTAACTCAGCAATCTTATCTGATTGTGCTTGAAGTACATCATATTTTTCATCAGGGATGTCTACATAATGGTCTTCAAACAGCTGTTTTAGTCCAGCTATGAAGTCTTCAGCAATCTCGCCTTTTAGACCTCTTTCTACAGCTAGTTCATTTTCTTTCATCCACTCTTCTACAACATAGTTTAGATATGTGTCTACTTTTTCTGTTAATTCAGATTTAACAGATTTAGTAGCTTCTTCTAACTCATTGTCATAGTTTTCTTGAAGTCTTGTGACTTCATCGCGAACTTTAGATTTAACTGCAGATTCAAAAACTGTAGCAGCTTTCTTTTTGAAATCATCTGACAAGTCACCTTCTCCACTCATAAGAGCTTCAACATGTTCTTGTACATTGATTTCTTTAATTCTTTGTTCTACAGCTTCTTTTTTCAATGCTTCTTTTTCTGATTCTTCATGAGACATTTCTTTTGCCATCATTTCTTTCATTTTGTGATACATTGACATGACCATTTTTTTGTCCATTTCTTTCATTTCTGTTTCCATGTCTTTCATAGCTTTAATCATTTCCATTTTAGACATTTCGCCATGCATACCTTCTTTTTTATCGTCATGCATGCCTTCATCAGTTTTTTCTTTTTCAGAAATAATTTCTTGGTCATCTTTCATTTCGACTTCATCTCCAGCTGCTAAAGATTTAGCAACTTTCTTTTGGCCGTCATTTGGTGTATCCATAGAATCTGGTTTACCTTCTTTTTTCTGAGCAGCATCGCCTGAAGCCTCTTTCGCTTTTTTACCAGCTTGAGTACCTGGGCCAGATGCTTGTGTAGGTGATGTTACAGCAGGGCCCATATCTTGAACCTCACCACCTGGTGTTACACTTGAAGCATCAGAAGCTTTTAATGCAGGTTCCGCAGGTGCGGCACCTTTTTTTGGAGCGTCTGCCGATTGCTCTTCGAGCTCACTTAGGACTTCTGCCTCTAATTCCTCAATAGTTTTTTCGATTTCATTAGCCATCGGATAATCTCCTAATGTGTTGTTTAATTTAATCCTATATTAGTCATTATTTATACATTACAACATTTTCAAGAATTTTGCAAACTCTATATTCTGTTCTAACGCTTGTTTTTTCCGAATTTTAGTATTAATTCTTTCTTTCATTTCTACTAAATCCGCCTCTAACAATGCTCCATGTGTCCAAACCCACTCTTTACCTTCCATGATACCTTCTACGAAAGCACTTGGAGCTGAAGGGTCGGAAACAATATCAGCAGCTGTAGCGAGATAAAAATCATCTCGTACATAGTTCGCACCATTTTTTTGTTCTAAACTCCCCATTCCTCTTGAAGAAACACCAAGTTTAGCACCCTCATCCATGAGAGACTTAACGATATTACCCATAGGTGTTGATAATACTTTAGCTTCACCTACGAAGTTTTTACCGTCTGGGTATAGTGCTGTTATCATGTGAGAAGCTCTTTCTAAGTTTACTGTTGGACCTTCTGGGTGTCCTAGTTCACCATAAGCTCTTTTCTCATTGATAAATTCTTTGTTATATCTTTTAACTTCTTTTTGAAGTATTTCCATAGGATACACACGGCCGTTTTTGTTTTTGATATCAGCCTGCATAAAGATACCTTTTATCTTGTAATTTTTTTTACCATCTTCGTTTTGTTCAGTAATATACTCTACATCTTGTAAAGTTGATTCTGACATTAATTTTACTTTATTCATATCTCTTAACTTGAAAAGTTCTCATCTTTTACTAGTTCAATAATAACTGAACCAGATGTTCCAAAGCAACTCATCTCTAAATCACCAGATGTTGCCGATGTGTTTGTTGCATTTGATTTAATTAATCCAGCAGTGCCATCATAATGTCCTGTACCAGCAAGTCTAATTGCAACTGTGTCAGATGAAGCACCTTTAAATTGAATGTCCACATGACCAGTATTATCATCAGCAGTTCCTTGAACTAGCTGCCACCATATTTTCTTAATATCTAATTTAGCTCCATTTGCGTGACCATCTAGTGCACTAGCATCTAAAATAGCATTGTTTGCTGTTGTATCATCTTGAATATTTACTAATACTGTAACTGTTCCACCAGCACCAGCCGCATTTACTACTGTGTCTCTTAATGTTCTTGTTGTAAATGACATATTTTTTTATCCTATTAAATAGATAATACTTCTCGCTCGAAGTATTGCATCAGGTCTTTTTCTCTTACCCTGTGTTTTTTACTAGCCTGTTTTATAGTTTTTTCAAAAGTATTTAGGAAATCTGAAGGTTTCGCATCCATAATTCTAAAAATATCATCCACTGCAGTCCTCATCTTAGGGCTGAGTTTCTTATATTCCTTAGATTTTTTGTGCTCATCCTTTTCAAAAAATGGTATGTACCAATCTTTAAACTTCGCCATCTCCCTCATCTTCTCCTTTTGCATCGGAAGATTTTACAAATGAATTTGCAACTTCTCTTCTTTTTGTTTCTAGTGCATCACCAACTTTACTTTTGATTGTATCTTTGAATGCTGTCTCAGCTCCAAGATTATCACCTGTGGATAAAGCATCTATTATATCTTTAGTTTCCGCCATCATTATCTCCTTTATTATTTACGCCATTAGACTTACCTTCTAAGTCATCATGGGATATAAATGAACCTGTTGCATCCTGTGGATATCTAGTGATACCATCTCCACCATCTGGCATATCAATACCACCATCCTCAACATCAGTTCCAGCTTCTTTGTTAATTTGTTTTTGCATTTCATCTATTTCAGCATCTGTCATATTTAAAACATTTTTTTGTACATATTCTTTACTATAGAATGTTCCGATATATGATTCAATAGAACCTAGTGCATTTATTCTGTCTTGTAGTAATTCTGCTTTTTTCAATTCAGCAAAATGACCATCTTGTAAAAAGTCATACTGAATATGTTCTTTCATACTATCCCAATCTTCTACAGTAATAACACCTTTGAGTATAAGTTGTGCTTTTAATATGTCTGTGAAGAGTGGGGTAAATTTTTTTCTTAGTCTTTGTACAAACTTAGTGAATTTTAACTCATCTCTTGTAATCTCTGTTGAACGACCTAAACTAAAATTGTTTTCAGCCTCCATTCTTGAAACAGGCACATTTAATGAACGATAAAGTTTATTTCTAAAATATTCTATGTCTTCTATTTCACCCAAGTTTTGTCCACCAGGTAATGTGGTAATTTCTGTTCCACGACCACCTTCTCTACGAGGTAACCAGAAGTCTTCTAACATTGACATATGATTTCTGTCATCACGAATCTCACCTGTTGAGGCATCGTAAACTAATTTATTACGATAACGATTCATAACATCTTTTAGATATTGTTCTGCTTTTATTTTAGGTAAATTACCAACATCAATATAAAATATTCTTCTTTCTGGTGCTCTAGATAATCTGTAAATAACTACAGCATCCTCAATCATTCTTAGTTGATTGACTGGTTTAATTGCTTTGTGTAAGTATCCTAGAACATGACCTCTATTCATATCAATTATACCAGATGGTACATATGTAATAGAATCATCTGCTATTCTGATACCTTCGTTCATCTGACCTTGTTGTAATCCTTTTTCATTGTAGATAAAATAATCTTCTACACTTTTTACTAAATCCATAGAAGTACCAGGTTTTGTATTTTTATTAACCTGTCTTACTTTTCTAATTTTTCTTGGGTCAATGTATCTTACCTCAACGATACCTTTTTTAGGATTTTTTTTGTCAATTACTTTGTGATAAAATATTCTACCATCCACATACCATCTTCTAAAAATATCATGTCCTTTGACATCAAAATCTAAAAGACTTAGCACATGGTCAAATTCTTCTCTTATTTTATTTTTTATACTTTTAGGATAATCCAATCTGTCAAGAGTAATGGAAACAGCTTGGTCTTTTTCATTAGATACAATACCCTCATTTACAATGTCTTCAATTGCTGAATCACATTCTGGTTGTTGGGATACTTCACGATATCTACGAATTAAATCAAGTTCAGATTTATCTCTGCCATCTACATCTAAAACTTGACCAAAGAAACCACCCCCTGCTATTTCGGTTGCTCCGTCATCAGCTGGGGGTACTGTGAATTTTTCTTGACTTTTGGTGTCTTTGATTTTTTCAAATCTAAAACCAAATAGTTCTGCCATAATAAAATCTCCTTTATTGTCTTTTATTTATAAAGGTTTAAATCAAGACTATTAGAAGTTTACGCCACTAGCTTCGAAGTGTTGATATCTCCATGTGCACTCAAATTCAGCTATTGTGCTATCCTCTGAGGAATCTAGAGTTACTTCACTCATTGATTTAGGCCATGCATTTTTAAAGATATATGACTTAATAACAGTTCCGTCTCTGTCTAAATGGTCTACATTTAAGTCTGTAGCATATTCTGACATAGCAGTTACACCTGTGTTATCTGCAAAGTCATTCATTCCATTTGACCATCTTTCTAAAGCATTTCTAATCATGTAATCTGTGTCCATATAAAATGTTGTAGACCACTCACCTGCAGCTTCTCTATCACCAGTCATATAGATTTTTCTACCTCTATATGCAAGTTCTATTTCTCCCAAAGCAACTTCAGGTGTTTTAGAAGCTTTACATAAGAATGAAGTTCTTCTTACATCTAATCCTATTGCGATACCAGATGGTTCCGTAATTGTAACACGAAATTGGTTAGTTCTAGCACCACCGCCAAGTAAGTTTGATTTAAAATCATCTATTGCTGCCATGGTTAACCTCCTACCTCACTAAACGAAATACCTGTTCGTGTAGCTATAAAGTTTAGTGTAATAAAGTTAATTGAACGAGCAGGTTTAACAAATATATCTGCGACAAATTCGCCTCTATCAATGACATCACCAGTATTGTTTGTTAAATCACAAACTACTGAAAAGTCTGTTATACCTCTACGACCTTGTACCTCTCTTAGGAAAGGCTCAATCAAGTTTCTAAATTGTGCTCTTGTAAACTCATCATTGAATTCAAAGAGTTGGAATTTAGCAGCTGTGGATATTGCTTTCTCTAATGTTAAGAATAATCTTCTTACATTGATTCTATCAAATGCACTTGGTTTAGTTAAAGCAGTTTTATCACCAAACAACACCACACCTTGGCCAGGGAAGTTTACAACAGGATTAACTCTTGATTGATACAAGACATCTCTGTCTGCCTGGTCTGGGTTAAATGCTAGTTTGATTGCTCCTCTAATTCCACCTCTATTATATCCAGCAGGTGAGAACCAAGAATCAGCAACACTATCTGTATAAGCACATACTCCTGCGACTGAACCACTTAGTGGTACGAATCTATATACATCATTGTACTTATCGTACATGTACATGTATCCACTATCTAATACTAAGTATGATGAACTTGGTATTAAGTCAGCAGCGACTTCAACATTTTTTGCTTGTTTAGCAGATGTTGTAACTCCAACAACAGCAGAACGATATGGTGAAGCAAATGCGATACAATCTCTTCTACCCTCTACTAAATTTTTCAACATAGTTACATGTGTATCTTGAGCTGCAGCTGTGTCTGCAACAATACTAGATGAACCACCTATTACTAAGTTAATATCTTCTGTATCAACATTTTTAAACTTATCATATGCAAGTTCAATCTCTCCAGCAGTTGTAGAGAAATCATCTGTTCCACCTGTAAGTTCATCAATCGTTACTGGTATGACAGCAGTGTAAGTTGTTGTAGTATCTGTTCCCCAATTACTACCAGCACTTATATGGTCTGTCCAATAAATGAATTGTGATTTTCTAAAAAATACATCTGGGTAATAAATACTATCACCTTGTGGTGATTTAGCACTAGGATTTTTAGACATGAAACCAAATGTTTCAATAACTGCTTTTGTTCTATTTCCAGCTGTATCTGTATCGAATCCTGTTATGTCTCCTGTACCATCAGCAACAACGACATGTAATTCATCTCCAGCACCTCTACCATTGTCTGTGTTATATTGTGATGTACCTGGTGGCCCTGTGAATAAATCAGCATATTTCCAGCGTCTTTTAATTTTTGAATCATCAGGTATTGCAGTTTGTAAACCAGCACCTGCAGGGTCATCTTTCAAACGAATTGTTAATGCATTTGTTGATGTATTAATTGCAGTAACTTGATATTCGTTAAAGTCATCTACTGCTACTGTGTTTGATGTGTCTGAATAGAATGATATTAAATCACCTACATTAAATGCAAAACCACTAGCGTCAGCGTCATCTACTATAATAGATGTATCACCAACAGCAGATGTTGATGTATTTACTAAGTTATTTGTACTTAAATCTTGTTCGTATGCTGTACTTGTAGCACATATTTCTACTTTGATTCCATTTGCCCATGTTCCAGCTGTTCTTGCAGCCCATTCTCCATGAGAACCTTCTCCATTTGCAAAACTATCTAAGTAGTGGTCATCATCTCTAATTAGTATACCAGAGTTTGCTCCAGCATTTACTATTGCACTTTCTGCTCTAACGACCTTTAGTGAATTTGTGTATTTTAAAAAGTTTGCGGCACTAAAAAATGTTTCGAATTGATTACCTGTAGTTACGGGTTTTCCAAATATCTCTACTAGCTCCTCTTCACTTGATATGTTTACAACAGAAGAAACAGGGCCTTTTTGGAAAGCTCCAGCAATCGCACCAATAGATGTAGCAACTGCAGGTACTACATTGGTTAAATCTACTTCATTTACTTGAACGCCTGGTGAAACTAAAAACCCCATGACATTTGCTCCTTATTAATAATTATTAATTCTTTTACTGATATTTATAATAAACAGTTTCTTGAAAAATATTTTTTATATGTTTCAAAACATATAAATAAGTTTATGTCAAACACTCATTACAAAAAATATAAAGAGACCATTAAAGAAGTCACTAAAAGAAACTATCATAAAAGAGTATCTTCATTAAACGAATATTTAGAAAATACTAAATGTATACATTGTGGTGAAAATGAAATAGCATGTTTAAGATTTTATCCTCATGATAAAGAGATTCGTAAGACTATTAAAAGAGTAGGAATGAATGATGAGAGCAGAAAAACTGTGAAAAGACTTATTGATTCCTCTAAAGTAGTGTGTTCTAATTGTTTAATTAAAATAGAGAATGATTTATTAGACCCTACATTTTTTTAATTAATCGAAAGGATTATTGAAGTTTCTAACTTTTACTGCAGGTTCTGACCAACCAAATTCATCACCATTATCATCTACTGGTTCATCTATTCCATTGTCTACAAATCCAAATGGAGCCATATCTTGTTCAAGTTGGTCTTGTTGTTCTTTGTACATTCTTTCTCGAATATCATTATCAGTTAATTCTTTAAAATACTGTTGGTCTACTGCCCATGCAAATAAAAATAAACAAGCAACTAAATCATCATTACAACCATCATCTGCTGCCCATGAAGAACCCTTTACTACAAATGTTGATAATTCATTCATTACATCATAATCTGGTATCAATAATTTATCTGATTCAACTAATTGTTTTAGATTAGAACAACCAACTCTCTTTACTGCTTTTGTAGTCCTAACTCCTAACTGTGCTTTTCCACCAGAGAATCCTGCTCCTAATATCTGACCAGAACGACCCCTCATGGATGCCATGACTAAATTATCATATTCTAAATCAAACTGTAGTGAGTTTGCAACTTGTTCTCCTATATCATTTACTTCAACCATTACAAAACAATTATTATATGCTTTTGCAACTTCACATATCTTATGTGGAAACATTAAAGGTTTAACCTCATTATTTCTATACTTAGCAACTATTCTATAAGGCATTGTTGTGACATCTATAACAACAAATGCTGAGTAATCTTGTGAACTACCTCTGGCAACATCTGCAGTAAGAAAATATGTTTTCTTTGGGTCAGGTCTTTCAAAAATATCTAAATCTGCGTGTCTTTGTATTGGCTCTACATATGGCATCTGTTTCAATTTATGTGGAGCGATGAGTGTGTCAATAGAACCTAAAAACTCACATTCAAACTCTGAATTAAATTGTGATTGTGAAGTGTTTCGTATAGTTTCTTCTTTCCACACTTCATCACGACCTGGTACCTCTGACCAATGCACTTCGATTGGAACATAATCATTTTTTTTGTTTTGAGCATCAGTCCATAATTTATAAAACATATTCATACCATGTGGTGTGGACACTATCATTACTTTTGTGGTTTTACCAGATGATATTGTAGGATATACAGAACTAAAAAATTCTTCTGATACTGTTGATGGTACATATGCAAACTCATCAAGAAATATAATGTTATATGAACCACCTCGAATTGCACTAGCTGATGTAGATGCTGCAAGAATACTAGAGCCATTCTCTAAATCTAGACTTCCTTTGTTCCATGAGATTACACCTTGTTGTAACCATTTAGGTAAATGTTCATATCCTAACTGTAATCTTCCTAGAATATCTCTTGCAGTAGATGATTTGTTTGCAAGTATGGCAACATTCACATTTGGATTAAACAAAACATAGTGCAAGAGATAAGCGATAATGATTGTTGATTTTCCTGACTGCCTAGGAAGTTTACAAATTGTAAAACGATTTTTATGAAATGTACGAACCATTTTCTTTTGAAATTTGTACATGTTCATAGGCACAAGACCTTCATCAAGAGAAACTATTTGCATATAGTTTTCTATAAAGTAAATAGGGTCATCCATACACTTTTGATATTCCTGTATTTGTTCCTTTGTGAACTCAACAGTTACATTTGCTTTCTTTAGGTTTGGATTACCTAGATATTGATTGACATCTGTGACCATTAGATTTTTTTATTAATATATCTTATAACAGCGTACACTATTAATCCTAGTATGATATACATGATACCATCAAACCAACCTACTTCATTTAGTAAGTCTGCTGTTATGAAAGATAAATTCATAATTATTTCCCCTTATCTTTTTTTAATAACTTTTGTAATTCAGCAGTAGAACCTACATATAATGCATTTGTTACATTTTGCGGTGCTGTATTTGGTACCTCTTTTAATCTCTTCATTGCTGATTGTAACTTACCTAATTTTTCTGTTACATCAGCTACTTGTGATATAAGATTACCTGCTACTTCATATGCTCTAGGATGGTCTGAATTTTGTGCTACATCCAATATACCATCAATGGCATCTTGTCCTCTCTCTATTAGATTATAAAAGTTTTCTCTCTGATATTTATAATCTGTATCAACATCTTCAAGTGTATCATCTCTTTTTATTGTAAGAGTATCTGGTTTCTTTTCAACTAATTCGGCAGTTGTTTTTTCAACTTCTAGAACTTCATCTAGAATGTCTTTTGTTTTGTTACTCATAATATTTAATCTTGATTTAGTTTATCTGTGCCATCTTCTGGGTCGAAGTTTTTAGCATCTTGAAAGAAAGATGTGGTCTCATTAAATCCAAAATCATCATCCGCATCTGCTGTTGTAGGTTTTGGTGTAACTGTATATCTTTGTTCTCTCTTAGGAGCTGCACTTGGCATATCTGTATATTGGTCAACCTGTACAGTCTTAATAACTTTACTAGATGTAACAGGTCCATATAGATAAAACTTAGTGGTAAAAGCTAATGTATAAATGATTGACCTTCTTTCTTGAAAGTCTCCTCTATAATTATCTTCATAATTAATACTATTTAAAACAATAGGAATATCTCTTGCAATACCCATATCTTCCATGTCTTTTATTGTAAGTGTGTAGTCTGGTTGAAAGAATGGTAACACTTGTTCCACTATTTGTAGAGCATCCTCTGATTGTTTTGCCATGCAATATAATTCAATATTTAAATTATAAGGAACAGGCATAAATTGTGAATCTAATTTATTTGCATCACTAGCACTTGATTTTACTTTTTTAAATTTTTGTACACGATTTAGTTTTCTTGCAGGGTCATACTGCATGTCTTGTATTTCAAAACCTAATCTAGGTAGTGTTATTGCAACTTTACTTTGTAAATCTGCATCTTGGTCTAGTCTAGCTAAAAACTTTTGTTTTGGACCATATGCTAAAGGCACTTTCATAGATTGTATTACAGCACCACTATTATTTTTTCTCACTATATGAATATCATTAAATAGAGTACCGAATGCCACGATAATCTTTCTAATTGTCTCATGATAGAACTGTCTATTTCCTAACATTATGCACTAACTCCTGCGTCTCCAAATGGATTAGATTCTGAGAAATCTAAAACATTGTTATCTAACTGGTCAAATAATTCGTTTTGAGCTGTCTTATCTTGTACAAAATCTCCTACATTGTAAGTCTCTTGCAATAAGAATGATGCATCACCAGAATCAGCATCGTTTTCTAATTGTATACTTTCACCTACTGAGGTTGAATCATCTTCACCTATTATATTATCACCATCTGTTTCTTCAAGAAGTAAACCAAAATTACTTCTTGCATGTTGTATATTTATATTCTCATTTTGTGCAGTTGATTGTTCTAGAGTAAATTCAAAGTCTCTAGAGTTTCTGGTCAACGCATCTTCTATACTATCTATATCGGTAATACCTGTATCAAGTGCTTCAGATGAATATTCAAACTGTTTACAACTTAATTTAAATACAGGATTATTATCTAATTGATGAAATGGTTCATCATGGTCTACAAAATTAACTTCAAATATTTTATTTAATATTGGATGATAAACTAAATCACCTTCTAAAGGTCTATCAGCGTCAGTTGCGTCTGTCTCTGTGAGTATATAAAAATCACTACCAGAGGTTACAGTTTCTAAAACAGATGAATCACTTGATTGGTCAATCGTGCCAGATTCTAAAAGTATAGAACCACCTGTAGTATCTGTTCCACTTTCTATTGATATTTGTTTTGTTAAATCTTGAAATCTTGTTTTATGTACTACTAAAGTTAATTCATTTCTATTTTCTAAACCAAACTGATTCATCAATTCTTTTTCACCTTCATATCCACCTTCTGCATTTTCAACATACATTTCGATTGGAACTTGTGTGGTAAATTTACTGAGTGAATCTTCACCTAAAACATTATCAATAGCAACTGTTGTTCTGTCTATGTAATAAACATCATGACCATAGATTTGTATGGCTTCTTTTACTAAATCACTATAGAGATTTTTTTCTGTCTGTATTGTGGCAGAGTTATTGGTATGAAAAATCTTATTAACTGCCATGGCATTATCCTATCATTCCCCAGATAGGTGTTTCAAATGCTCCGTCTCTAATTGCTTGCTCAAGTTTTTCTACTTCTTCTGTTGCTTGAGAATAAATTTCTGCACCATTCATTGTTACACCACCTAACATGGTTACACCTTCAAACTTAGACAAGTTGGCACCCCATTGTCTTTTGATTAATGCTGTTGCATATCTTTTTAAATACATATCATTGTAAACATCAGTATATGAATCTGGGTCTAACTTACGATAACACTCTATAATTAAGAATTCACCAGCAGTAACAGCGTTTTCAAAATCCATATCTAAATATAAACGATTTTGATGTTGATTGAAACGAATTGGTACTTCACCAACCAACACATGTTCTAACAGGTCTAATTGTTTCATAGTCATCTCATAGTGAATTATAGATGTAGATGAAAAATCATATAAATCATTTAGTCTTAACTGATAACGAATATCAAACATACTATTTGTTTGAGCATTACTAAAAGGAAATATTTGAATTACAGACAAAACTGATTCAGGCATTGGAATAAAGTTTTTACCTTCTGAGAATGAGGCAGTGATGGCACTATCTATTTTATCAGTTGCAGTCGTAGTAGAATTTGTGCGAGAGCGGTCTATATCATCTTGCGATATTTGATATTTAAGATACATTCTTTCAACACCATCATAGTGATATTGAGAGAAATATTGTAATGCTTCATCTACTCTATCATCCACTTGGTCATCTGATACATTAATATCAATAACTCCAAATCCTAGAGCTCTCTTACAATATGTTTTAAAAGTTGCCTTTGATGTAGGTGTCGCCATACTATTATCCTATTTTAATAGTATTTATAATAATAGTGAATACTATCCTTTAGGATATTTGTCTTTAACAGCTTTAATTGTTTCTTTCCACTTATCAATACCATTGTGATAAATGTCATCTAGTTGGTCTTCAATACTTGGATATTCTGCCCTTCTTTTTTCTTTGTACTCGTTTTCTGATATCTTTGTATTTACCAAAGATTCATTAATAGTTACTTCTTTACCATCTTTATCTGTGCAAGTTTTATCGTTTATTGTAACGACACTTGGATAAATTTCTCTTACTGCTTCACTCCAATTCATTATCCTGTTACCTCAAATAGTGTTAGCATAACTCTGACAGTTGCCTCATTAAAATGTCCTGTGCCTGTAGTAACTTTATAAAATGGTGCATATGTTAAAGATGATGTACTGCTTGGACTGTCTAGGAAACTCGCACTCCAAGAACTTTTGAAAGTGTTTGTTCCACTTGTGTTTTGTATGATTGCATGAGCTACATCACTACCTGAACCTATAATTGAGCCGCCCCTGTGAAAAGCCATTAAAATATTAGCACCATTTGTAGCATGATAACAGTTTCCACCACTTAAAATCATCAAAACTTTACTGTCTGTTGATGAGGGTGTAATACTAGCTTCTAAATTTGAGGTTGTATACCCAGTGCTTGTTGTGTTTTGTGTCGTTGCAATTTCTGACTGTACGACCTGTAATATTTTTCCAGCAGTATTTGTTAAAACACTACCTGTTTCTGCAGGAATAGTAACCGTATTAGTTCCAGCTGCTGCAGGCACATCAATCGTTACTTGCCCTGAGCTACTTCCTTTGATTACTAATGACCCCATTATGCTAACTCCTCATCTGTTGGTCTTGTTTCAGTAGGATGATTCCATGATTTGATGTAATCACCTTTACCATCACTATCATTTTGAACAATGATGTAATCTATAAAGTCTGCATCTGTAACTTTTGACCTTGCTGCTTTAATTTTTTCTACTAAAGTTGCCATTATGCACCTCTAAAGAAATGACCTTGAAAGTAAGTATCATCTGTATTGTTTGTAACTTCTGTACCTGTTGTAAATATAAATGCCTCAAAATAATCATCTGCATCAGCTACTGCCATAATACTTAATTGTGTCTGTTGTTGTCCTGTGCCTGTGCCCCTCGCGAAAATACTACCATTTTTATAGAGTGCAATAAGATTAGTTGTACTTGAATTGCATCTTGCCCCTATATTAAATGCATAATAACCTGCTACTCCAGGTGTAAATCTATAATTGGTACTCGCATCATATACAGAATCCGTATCCCAAACTTCAGTAGCAAAAGCTACTTTGGTATATGTACTTGATGAAACACCTGTCTGGTCTGCTGAAAGTCTAGCCATGAAACTTGGTCTACTCGTCAGTAAGTCTGTGTTATCTGTTCTATCACCATGTAATATAATTGACATTTACTTATCCCTCCAATGCTGTAATTCTAGCCTCTAATTCTTGTATCGTTTTAACTAGTAAAGGTACAAGTTTACTTTGGTCGATTGATTGATAGTTTGCCACTGTTTCGGTACCTGTAACATCTCCACTATCATTGAATGTATCTTGTGTTTTTGTAGCATCTTTAGTTCCCATAACTGCCTCAGGAACAACACTAGAGACTTCATGTGCTAAAAAACCATCTTGTAAAGTATTAGTGCTGTCTGCTATCCAATTAAATCTACATGGTTTTAATTGTTTTAATCTTGTTGTCGCAGTCCATGAATAATCTACATTTTCTTTTAATCTGTAATCAGATGTTGTGTTGAAGTTTGTTGTAGTTGATGTCCAACGAACACTTCCAACCTCGGTTCCGTCTACTCTATAAAAATTTATACCAAAACCACCATCTGATGACCCATTTTGAAATGATGCAACATGCTCACTACCACTTCTACTTTTTACATGAAGCGGACCACCTGATGAATTTATATTGGCTGCTGTTCCTATCATAAAGTCTTGATTTTCATCAAACCTTGCTGCCTCAGTTCCACCAGTATTGAAAGTCATTCTATCAGTAGTTGCTCTACCAATATGAACATCATCGGCAGCATTAATACAAAATTCTTTTCCCGCATCTAATATTATGTCTTGTTTTCCAACAATAGATGAAGATGTAACTTGTGCAACTGTTGTGCCACCAGACTGTATGTCTACTGTACCACTTGTATCGGATTCTAATATTAATCCATTTGATGTATCTGCATTGATTTTACTTACCATTTATCTTTCCTAATTATTCTCATATTATTTATAATATAACATGGACTTGACCAGATGGTATTGTCAAAGTAACTCCACTTGCTATTGTAAGCGGGCCAACACTAACTGCATTTCTACCTGTTGTGTTAGTTGTATTTTGAGTTACATCATCACCAAGTTCTAAAATAGAATTATCTGATGTACTAAGTCTAGTTCTAGAATTTAAAAATGCTCTTGTTATTGCCATTTACTTACCCCTCTAACACGCCATGACTACACATGGAACTAAAAAACTGTTATCACTATAAGTTTTAATAACTTTATTTGATATTACTTTTGCAATTGTTTTACTTCTTACGACATCATCACCTTGTGGTTTTGCTGTACCGTCACCAGCAGACATTAATAAATCTCCTTTTTGTACAGTTACTCCTTGTGCAACTCTAATGACCATATCACCAGTCATCGCCATATTCATATCATTATAACCTTGTTCTAATGCCCATTCCACAAATAGTCCTGCCACATTTATATCACCCTCTGAATCACTTACTTTAACTTGGTTTCTTTGTTCATTTATTTTTGCAACACCATCTACTTCCCATACAACCATGTCATCTAAGTTAGACATAACTGTTCCTTTTAAAAGTGATGTAGGTTTTGAATTATCTGATAGTCTAGCCCAACGAGCTAAATGTCCGCCATTAAATGATACTGTTGTACCTGATACTGAAATCTCACCCTCTGTGCTACCATCTTGTAGTAAATCCACTAGTCTACCATCACTAGCCACTCTATTTACAAATAGAGGTGAAGTGTTATCACCTGTGACAGCCAAACGACCATCTTCTTTCATTACAATACCTGTGTTACCTGAACCAGAATTATTCCATGGCTCTTCATCATCAGTATTAAATAAGATATCACCATCAGAAGCAATTTTCATTCTCTCTGTGGCACTAGCAGCACCATCAGCAGTTGTAAAAAATTGAAGTCTACCTGCTGTATCATTACTGCCAGCAGCGGCGTCTATTGTACAAGAAATAGAAGCAACTTGTGATTCTAAATCTGAACCATCTGCAGCTTGAAAAGAAATAACTCCTACTTCATTACCATTGGCAACAACTGTGTTAGTGCCTAAAGTAGCTGCACCTGTTCTACCAAATACTAATTTTGCTGGAAGACCAGCTGTGCCTGAAGCACCATTTGAAATTAATGATATTGAAGAATCATTTATTGCTGTTCCCTCTACTTGTAAAGCAGCAGTTACTCCACCTACTGTTCTAGAAGAACCACCACCTATTAAAACTGATGAACCATCTAATGCACTAAATGTATTTGCAGTAATTTTGAAATCATCAGCACCAGCAACTTTAATATCTATTTGGTCATCTGTGTCTGCAGTAATACTTGTATCGCCATCAGCATCTAATATTAATTCTGTTCCATTCATATCAATGTTAGAACCTGTTTGTACTTCAAACTTGTTTGCCTTGAAAGCAAAGTCATCTGCACCAGCAATTTCAATATCTATTTGGTCATCTGTACTACAATGAATACTTGTATCACCATCAGCATCTAAATCAAGTTTATTACCATTTAAATCTAAATCAGAGGATAGTATGTTTGAAACTAAGTTTACTGTTCCATGATTAACAACTTTAAGTAAATCTCCAACTTCAGCACCTGCTTGTAATACAACTGATGTTCCATTCGTTGCAACATAATCATCTGTATCATTTAGATGTGAACCATTTAGATATACATCTATACGACCAGCAGTATATGATAAACTATTAGAACCATTATCAGAACCACTAAAGGTTGTTTGACCTGCCGTAGCAGTATAATCGAATTCTGTTCTTTGTGCTAAAACATCTGATACACTAAATGTTCCAAATGCATTTATTTGAACTGTATCACCATTTGAAGCACCAGCAGCTAATACGACTGATGTTCCATTCGTTGCTGTATAATCAGCTGGATGTTGTCTTACACCATTGACAAATACATCTATTTGACCAACAGTATATGATAGTGAATTACTGTTATTATCATTACCACTAAAGGTTGTTTGTTGTGTAGTGGCTGTGTAAACAAATTCGTTTCGTGTTGCGCCCTTTGATACATCTCTACTTCTTGTCATAATTTTTTATCCTAATCTGCGGCTTCTATTGTGTTACCATCTTTAACCCATGCTTGTACTTCTTGCCACATGGTATTATCATTTTCATTAATCGGAACAGACCAAACTTTATCATCTATATATGTAACCCAAACAGAAATGTTTTGTTCCTCACCTAGTATTGTTGCTTTTTCGTACTTAACTTTTTTTATATTTGTGGCCACAATTATATCTCAGCGTCTAATATTATTACCGCTCCTCCACTACTCACATCTTCAATTCTATTTAAAGTACCAGCTGAAAGTCCTGAAGCAACAGTGGCTCTAACTCCAGCAAATTGTCTACTACTAACAGTGCTGTTAATTGCAATAGCAGTTGCAGCTTGTGCTGTAGAACCATTTGATACATTTAAACTTCCAGAGTTAGTCATAGATGGTGATGCTCTCATTTGAGGTTGTAAAGGTACATAAGTCTCACATACAGTAGAACCAATTGCAACTCCATAGTCACCAACACATTGTGCTCCACCATCACCTGTTCCACCCACTACAAAACAATATCTACGACATCTATCTAGATTTGCACCCACACTCTCATATTGAAATGGTGGAATTGTTGTAGCATTATAGTCACCAGCCTCTACTTGAAAACCTGTAATTTTTAAACTTCTATCTGTACTTGCATAGAAAGAACCTATACCTGGCGCCGAGTTAGCGTCATTATAACTTGCCCATGAACTAGCAAGTGTTCCCTCTGTAAAGTTTGACCCAGCATGTAGTATCAAACTTATTCTTAAACTTTCGTTAGCATCATCTCCAAAATTACCTGTGGTATCGCCAGGGAAAGAAAGAACATGGTGTGTCCAATCTGTACCTGTTGTGAACAGTTTAGATATATGTCTACTATTATCAATATCGTGTAACTCACATGCATATGCCACAGCAGCATCTGCTTTTGCATAAAATGATACAGTAATATATTCAGCATTTGTTTCACCTTTTTTAAAGTGTTGCATGTCCTGCCCTTCTAATCTACAATCTATCTGTAGTAATTCTGTCGCAGCTATAGAAGTGTCTGCTGTTGTACAGTCTAACTCTAGACAATTTTGGAAACCATCTAAGTCATCAACGGCAGTTTGTTTTGAAGTAAATCTACCAGAACTAGCGGCAGCAGTATGTCTAAATCTATCTACTGTAACATACCCCTCATCACCATCACCTAGTCCTGTAACTGATGTACTTCTTTGAGCAATATTCATATCACCATTAATCACTAAAGGTGTTGCTTTTCTTTCTGGTGTTGTCACTCTGTTTTTTACAGCATTTGTCATATGAATTGAATCCTATTTTTTCTTATATTTATACATTATTTATAATACTTTTTTTCCTTTAAACCAACTAGGTAGGCCTAAATGTGGTCTACCATCATATGCATTATCTTCCCACTTAGGATTAGACATATCATTATAGTGTAAAAAGACTTGTCCACACAACTCACCCTCAAATTCATCTCTCCAATGTTCTAATTCACAACCAGAATATATTAACATATCACCAGGTTCAAGTTTAATCTCTATCACTTTTTCCTCTGTATCTTTGAGATAGATTGGCCACACACTACCACCTAAATTTAGAGTAGTAGATACCTCACATGAATATCTATCTTTATGTTTTTTTAATATTGAACCTTTTTCATATACTCTCATATAAGAATATGTTGGCATTAATTTTAAATCTGTCTCTTTTTCTAGTATAGGTAAAACCTTTACTAACAAAGTTTCCATAACCATGTCTGAATATTCAGCATATACGCCAGTCACTTGTTGGTCTTTAAAAGTTCCATAGTGTAAATTTTCTGATGTATAATTACCGTCATACATGTATGTAACAGCTTGTCTTCTTAACAACTGATAGTTAAAAGCAAAGTTTGCTAACTCATAAGAGATTGCATTTTTAATTATTTGATATTTTTTTTCTTTAAACATATTTTATACCATTAAAGTTTTTTGTAAAAAATTAAATGATACAGATATTCTTATATCATCTGAATCATTAGGCTCTACACAATGAGTTACCCATGAGGGAAACATAATACAACGGCCTGCTATCGGTTCATAACTTGTTTCTCTCCACAGTCTATTCGGTGTTTCACCCTCTTTTAAAATTGGTCTAGACATAGCAGCTGATGTTCTTGGGTCATCTATTTTTAAATGTCCACAATTTTTAGGTGCCTTAACATAGTAAACTCCAGACCACAAAGAATTAGGGTGTATATGAGCACGATTCATGCCGCCTGGTGGATTTACATTTGCCCACATACCACCTAAAAAAGGTTCACTAGTTAAATGTTCTTCTTCATAAATTTTATTTTGTGCTTCAAATAATCCTTGTACTAATCTTTGATATTCAGGTTTCCTATCCATATCTGTGGTAGAATGCCAACCTTTAATATTTGTTTTAGTAACACCTTTATCTTCATTCATCCAATTTAGAATATCTTTTTCTAATTGAACATTTAACGATGGGTCATTATGGTCAAAAATATAAATCGGTGTTGGAAAATGTAATTCTCTAATCATTTAAAAGGTGTGCCCCCAAACCAAACCACTAAAGATTTTCTCACTCCTTTAGTCACTGGTTTTACTCTATGATTTAAAAAAGAAGCAAAGAAAATAGCGTGTCCTTGTGTTAAAGGTGCTACATTACCCTCTGCACACAATTCTAACTCACCACCTTCAAATTCACTTTCATGATTTAATAATAAAGACATTGATATTTTTCTAACAGGTTCATTTCCACTTTCAAAATTAACACCATTATCCATATGCCAATTATAAAATCCACCATCTGAATACTCTGTGTACTGAGCTTGTTCGGTTAATTGCATATTATCAAAACCAAAGTGATTTTTATTTGTATTATGCATAACATTTTCAAGTTGTCGATACATTGGCTCTAACATACCAAATGGAATCCAAGAGATATGACTTAATCTTGTGTCTGTTCTAATTACAGTATCAGTTAATGAACTTTCTTTACCTACCCTACCTGTTCTTTTTGGTTGAGAGCGACCTGTGTCTATTATCTTGTTACATTGTTCTGGTGTAAATACAGGTTCACCTGTGGTCTTTGCAATATATGATTTCCAATTAGGTTCACTTATTGAATGAGGTTGATTATAATATCTATGTTTATTATTCATCTTGCAAATGCTCCTCGATTTTCAATAGGATTATAATCTACATCACAATTTGCAGCCAGTGTTCTTCTCGTTTCATTCGTACTGTTAAAAGGATAAACACAATGTCGCATGTCATAAGGAAATACAAAAAAATTACCAGTTTGTAACGCTGGTGTATAATCAGTTTTAGAAAACTGACCTGATGATGAACCCATTATTGCTAAAGCGCCATTTTGAGGTTTATCTTTAGCAGAATATTCTACTCCATAAGTATTAGGTAAATTTAGTATCATTACACTAGACAAACCTGTAAACATACTTCCTCTATGTATATGCACAGGATTATATTCATGCTCTTTCATTTCATTAATCCATATTGAATTTAGATGTATGTTATAATTAATAACTTGATTAAAATCTAAATAATGTTTAAAAACATTTTCAAACCATTTTAATATATCATAAGGTAAAAAATTATGACCTTTTATATCTTTTGTGTCATCTCCATTATAAAAAATAGAATGTTCATTTTGTATTTTACCAACTAAAGTTTTATTAGCAGGTGGAAGATTCTTAAATTCATTTTCATAAATTGTATTAAGTGATATAAAGATATCGTATGGTACTTGATATTTTAGAACTGTTTGTCCTAGATTTACATGTTGAAATTTCATAATAAAAATTAAAAATATTAAGTTTCAGATTTTTCGTGATTCAATTTTTCTTTTTCTTCGTTAGATAATAACTCACCAGATTTTTTAATTCTTTGTAGTGATTCAAGTTGTCCTAGTACATTAAACTTTTCGGCGTCATCAGAGTTTTCTGTTAAATTTCTAGCTTTGATAGCATATTGTCTTCCATAGGATTCTAATTGATGTTTATTCACATCTTTTGTATCAAATGAACCATCATCAAATTCTTTTTTAAGTTTAGACCACATTTTAATTTCTCTCATTCTATGATGAGCTGTTCTCTCATGAGAAGCTTTAAAAAAACGACATTCATCTAAGTCAATTTGAAGATTAATTTTTTCATGTTCATCTTTTTCTGTTTTTATTTGTTCCTCTAACTTACTAATCTTAGCTTGATTTCTTCTGTACTCAAAAGATAAAATCATAAGATTGTCTATGTAAGTTGCTTGTTCTCTAACACACTGCCAGTATTTTGCAGCTTGGGTAGGATAACGATTGTCTTGAAGAACAGAGAATCTTGCTTCTGTTTCTGTACGAAATACTTGTTTTTTTTCCCAAGTATCTTTTAACTCGGAAGTCATCATTTTAAATTCTTTTAGTTCTTCTATGTCTAAAAGATTATTTAAACTTTCACTTTCTTTTTCAATAAGTTGCTTGTAGTTTTCTTTGCTCATTTCACTTTCCTAATGTAGTATGTTATATATGAAGAAAATAATATGAATTATTATGCTGGTAATGTTATATCAACAGGTTTTTCACCAAGTCTTTCAATCTTTTCACTTGATGATTCACCATCTACATTATTATTATCCCATGCAGTTTGTTGAGATTTAATTTCAGTATCTAAAATAGCCTGAGCTTCATCTCTTGTTTTTGGTGTGGCCAATACTTTTGCTATCCAAAGATTTGCTTTTTTATTGTTAATTGGTACTTGCCAAATATTCGCTGGATATCCAGAAATTTTAAAATTACCAGAATCAGTAGTTTCTATGAACCCCTTTCCCCAATTTTCTGCTATACAATATTGATAATCTGCCATGTTTATTCTCCTTATACTATTTATACAACCATTTAGGCGTCATCAACTGTTTGTGTGCCATCAACAGGACTAAATTCTTCAGTTTTAGCAGCATTGCCTGGAAGTGCTCCACCAAATGCAAGTCCTGCTGTTGTTGTACCAGAGCCAGCAGTCTCAGGCATATCCAAACTTAAATCATTAAGCTCTGTCCAAGATGTGCCATTAAATGATTCAGTAGTTTTTGTACTCACACCAGCAAAAGCTAATGCAGCTGTTGCTGTTCCTGTTCCACCTAATTTTTGTTTTGCTGTGTTCATATCATTAACTTCTGTCCAACTAGTACCATTCCATGATTCAGTTTTAGCCGAAGTAGCTGACCCATTAGGTGAACCACCGAAAGAAAGTGCTGCTGTAGATTCTCCAGAAGAGGCTGCAAATAAAGCTGTTTGATTCACATCATTTACCTCAGTCCAACTACTACCATTATATAATTCAGTACCGTCAAAAGTATGTACAAGTGCAGCTGTTTGTGTGCCATCACCTTTTGCATATCTTTTATTACTATTTGTATCAGTAGTTTCTGACCAAGAGGTACCGTTATAATTTTCATGAATTGTTGAACCACTTCCTGGCCCAAAACCACCAACTGACCCAGCTGCAGTTTGAGTTCCGTAATCTGCCATTGAATATCTTGCTGTGTTTAAATCGTTTCCCTCAGTCCAAGCTTCACCATTGTATTCTTCTGATAAAGCTTGACTTATGCCGGCATGAGGTGGGGTAACACCTATACCACCAAAAGCAAGAGCAGCAGTTTGTGTGCCAGAACCTCCATGAAATCTTCTTCCAACATTTAAGTCACCACCTGTTGACCAAGCAGCTGCCCCATCTGGTTTTTTATATCTTAGTTTACCAGTAGTGGTGTTAAACCAAATTTCTCCTGTTATAACATTAGTAGGGTTGTCTGACTTTGCCTCTACATCTAAACCAATTATATCTTTGTAATCTGTCATAGTGTTTTATTTATTCTGGTGTTATTTGAAATACACCACTAAATTCTTCTGTGTTATTCAAGTTTGTTGTTCCAGGCCCTGTTCTTCCACCTGCTAGTAATCCTGCTGATTGTGTGCCAGAACCAGCTGCAAAAAATCTTCCCGTAGATAAATCATTAACTTCTGTCCAACTAGAACCATTCCATTGTTCGCATAAATCAAAATTACCTGGTGATGGGTTATACCTACCCATGTACATTGCTTCAGTTGATTCTCCAGCACCACCTGCATTTAATCTACCTGCTGTATTTAAATCTGCTAACTCTGTCCAAGAACTACCGTTCCATGATTCATTTAGTTGTGTTACAGTTCCATTACCAACATTATCACCACCAAAATTTAAAGCTGCCGTTTGTGTGCCAGCACAACCACATGTTGTTCTACCTGAATTTAAGTCACCAACCTCTGTCCAAGAACTGCCATTATAATTTTC